>Ga0307488_10000133_pt1 | contig 53355 bp, 49 predicted proteins | sample SB02metaG_FD_202248 | JGI IMG/M metagenome (GOLD analysis project Ga0307488, IMG submission 202248) | Sea-ice brine microbial communities from Beaufort Sea near Barrow, Alaska, United States - SB 0.2 | ecosystem: Environmental > Aquatic > Marine > Coastal | place: USA: Alaska | collected... | reverse complement strand
GCTCAGGTAAACGAAAGTACGTTTCTAAAAATCGTTGATTTACGCTGCGAATTTCCCAAACGGCGTTGCCCCAGTCGCCTTTGACTTCGACACGTGAAAAAGCTGTCATGCTGTGGATCATATTTTTTGTCATTACTTTGTTCCCGCTAAAGACCAGTAATGAAAATTTACTGGCAGTCTACATTTAGCTGATTATGCCTTAGCGTAGACAAGGTAGCCAGTTTTAGCTTAGCTGTAATTTTTGTTTAATATGATCAGCGACTCTAAAAGCATTGGCATAAATAGTAAAGGTGTAAGGTACGCTACCACCCGTTGGCATAAATGAGCCGTCAGTGATAAATAAGTTATCAACTTCATGGGCCTGACAGTTTTTATTGAGCACTGAGGTTTTAGGGTCGTCACCAAAACGACAACCACCTGCCATAAGATTTGAGGGCGGATAGCCACTGACCGACGACGAGACATTTTTAGCGCCCATTGCCGTTAACAATTTCTCTGCTTTTTTTGACAGGTATTCGCCAACCTTTAAGTCGTGATTATGATAACCAATGCGAACTTTAGCCACCGCATCACCCCATTTATCGGTAATATCATTATCTAAACTGACAAAACAATCATCATTGGGTAGCCAGTCATTAAAGACTTCAAACCGCAGGGTTTTATAAGTAGTAAATTCTTTTTTTAGGTTTTGCTTTAATTGTTCACCCCATACCAGTTGATCGTTTTCATTTTCATCGACCCCCCACTGACTTCCGCCAGCGCGAGCAACAGGATTTTGATGAAATAAGAAGTCGATAGTGCCACCTTTGGCTATGCCTTTACTATTGGCGCCATTAAAGTTTTTGTCATTGATTTGATACCAGTCTTGCAAGGAACGATTAATAAAAGGCCCCACTTGCTTGAGTTCGTTAACTTGTTGTTCAGATAACTCATTATAATTAAAATCGCCACTACCGGTACCGCCTGCACTAAAGACTAAGTTTTTTCCTACTTGACCATTATTGTTGGCTAAGCCCTTGGGAAACTTTTCCCCTGTTGAGGCCAGCAGCAAACGAGATGTTTCTATTGCCTGGCAAGCCACTACATATATTTTAGCGGTTGCGGTTTGTTTACGGCCGCGACCGTCATAATACAAAATCCCTGATATTTTACCCTTGCTATCTGTCGCAATTTTATAGACTTTTGATTGAGGTTTTATTACACAATTGCCACCTGCTACCGCATGGTTTAATAATGCGGCTCTACCACTACCTTTGGCTCCAGAAGCGCAACCGTAGCTACTGCAATACCCAGAGTACTCACAACTTTTTCGGCCCATTGCCGGTTTTGATAATATCGCACGAGGTACCGGGATTGCATGATAACCAATGAGTTTAGCCGCTTTATCAATCCAACTTGAGATGGCATGTTCTGCCAAGGGTGGATAAATAAAGTCGGTTGAGCGTGGTTCTTGGTTGGGGTGGTCAACCGTTTTACCCGATACTCCAACATCACGTTCGACTTGGGCATAATAGGGTTCTAAGTCATGATAACTTATCGGCCAGTCTTCTACGTTAGCACCGTCAATCACTCCAAAGGTCGATTTTAGTCGAAAGTCTATAGGTTTTAAACGATGAAAATAACCACTCATAAAGTTAGAAGAGCCGCCAACAACGGTGCCATTCCAAAAACTCCAACCTGACTCACTGGTGGCTTCACCTTGCCAATAAGTTTCTCCGTTGTCATACTGGTATTGCTCTTCAATAACGTGTTGTTCATCTTCTAATTTAGGGTTATAGACATTGCGCAAACTAATCGCTAATTCATCTTTATAAAACTCTTTTTCTGTTAACCATGGGCCTTTTTCTAACACTAGAACCTTAGCACCTGCTTTCGCTAAACTATAAGCAACAGGCGATGCGCCGGCGCCACTGCCGACGATGCAAATATCATAATTCATGATTTTTTACCTTTGTTTTTTGGTAATTGGCGGCTGGCAACCAAATTAACGACGTCAATATTTTTTGCGGTTTTCCCTACGGTATCTACAGCAACCCTACTTTGTTGATTAGGCACTTCATAAAAACGAGTTCCTTCACTGGGTAGCGGAAAGCCGCCTTGGTGTTCAAGCCACTGCCAACCTATTTGATTGGCATTACCCCCATAAACTGGCGGCGTTAACGTTGCTTCTATAATATAGCCTAGCAGGGTGTTCAGCCAATTCTGACCAGCTCTTGATTGGCTAATACCACGGAGTAATGTTTCTTTATCTTGAACCGCTAATTCAACAAAGTTTTTTTGCAATTGGCTTTGACTATAACCATTTAACCAGCCAACCCCCTTGTAGATAAAATCGATTTCGTCTTGTTCGGTTGGTTGTAAGTTCACTAAATTAAAAAGATAGGTGGTCGCTTGAATTTCTTTTGCTCCGGGCCCAGTTTTCGATGTCGGTAATAAATGATTTAATACTGAGTCGAGTGTTAACCAAGGATCAGACTTTAACTGTTCAGGTAAACTTAACGGCGCAGTTGACCATGCACTAAAAGGCAGTGCAGCAACAACGGTAGCCCCACCTGCCGACTTTAGCGTTCCTTTTAGCATCTTACGCCGGCTAAGGTTTTTCTTAGACAATTTATTGGTTAACCATGAGGGTGTTTGATAGTTTTTATCAAAAAAAGAGCTAATAAATTTCACTGTTTGTCCTTATTTACTGACAATCAAAGCTTGACTCTTTACCTGCCAGTCTTTGATAAAAGTAAGCCAACGTTTGATTGAATACTGGCCATTCTCTTGTAGTTCGGCAGTATCCTTAGATAAAATCATTTTTCCTGCCGACGTTGATACATACATATGAGGATAACCTAAAACTGGCGGCAATGATTTCATAAAGGCTTGGTTTTCATTGGCGTCACTAACGCTAATTTTTAATAAGACAAAGTTTCTGTGTAATTGATGATATACCTCTGGATTTTTTGCTAAAAAAGCATCCATTTTATGGCACCAAGTGCACCAACTACCACCAATTTCAATTAATACATTACGGTTAGTTTCTTTGGCTAATGTTATTGCCGCAATGGCATCTTTAAAGGGATCTCTTTGCTCTGAAAACACTTGACTGTATAACGGCAAGTTTCTTGTTGACTCAGCAAAGGTGGGAACACTATAAAAGTAATAACTGATAATAAAGCATATGGCAAAAATTAGTTTCATTGTTTCTCTATACTTAGACTAATTGTAAAAAAATAAACGGTTTGGATACAAGACCTGATGTTGAATAACTATATTTCAAAAACCCCTTTAATTACATATTAGCACGCAAATTTCTCGATGAAAGATGAACCTAAAGTGGTTTGCGTATATAATGCGCGCAATTAATTCTTTTAAGGAACAACTTATGCGTCCAAGCGGCAGAACATTAGGGCAGATTCGCCCAGTAACAATTACTCGTCAATTTACAACTCATGCCGAAGGTTCAGTATTAATTGAATTTGGTGATACTAAAGTAATTTGTACTGCTTCTGTAGAAGAAGGTGTACCTCGTTTTCTTAAAGGCCAAGGAAAAGGTTGGGTTACTGCTGAATACGGTATGTTGCCTCGCTCTACTCATACACGTATGCGCCGCGAAGCTGCCAATGGTAAGCAAAGTGGTCGTACATTAGAAATTTCTCGTTTAATTGCCCGTGCTTTACGTGCCGCGGTTGATTTAAAAGCCCTTGGCGAAAATACGATTAGTGTTGATTGTGATGTAATCCAAGCGGATGGTGGTACTCGTACTGCTTCTATCACAGGTGCTTGTGTTGCATTAGTTGACGCTTTAAATTATATGCGCGCTAAAGAAATTATTAAAACAAACCCTTTAAAACATATGATTGCCGCCGTCTCTGTTGGTATTTATAAAGGTGAAGCCGTTGCCGATCTTGATTATCCAGAAGACTCTGCTGCTGATACTGATATGAATGTCGTTATGACAGACACAGGTAAACTCATTGAGGTACAAGGCACGGCAGAAGAAGCACCGTTTAGCTTTGATGAAATGCAGGAAATGTTACTACTAGCTAAAAACGGTATTAATGAATTATTTGATGCGCAAAAGTTAGCCTTGAACTAGTCAGATACTCAGCAACAGACATATAAATAGCAAATAAATTCCCGAAGATTATATCGGGAATGATTTAATTGACAGAGACATTTATGAAAGATTTCCAACGTGATTTTATTGAGTTTGCTTTATCAAAACAAGTGTTACGTTTTGGTGAGTTCACTTTGAAATCTGGTCGAACAAGTCCTTACTTTTTTAACGCTGGGTTATTTAATACTGGTGGTGATTTAGCAAAGTTAGGCCGTTTTTATGCCTCAGCTTTAACTGACTCCTCAATTAAATTTGATTTATTATTTGGCCCTGCTTATAAAGGTATTCCCATTGCGACAACTACTTCGGTAGCGCTTTATGATCATCATGATATTGACATCCCTTATTGCTTTAATCGTAAAGAAGCTAAAAAGCATGGTGAAGGTGGTAGTTTGGTCGGTTCAGATCTCAAAGGTAACGTTATGCTAGTTGATGATGTTATTACTGCTGGTACTGCCATTCGTGAATCGATGGAAATCATTAAAAGCCACGGAGCCCAATTATCAGGTGTACTCATTGCGCTTGATCGCCAAGAAAAAGGCCAAGGTGAATTATCAGCTATCCAAGAAGTTGAGCGTGACTTTGGTACTGAGGTTATTTCTATAGTAACTCTAGGCGATGTAATTACTTACTTAGAAGAAAAGATTGTAGACCAACCAGAGCTAAATGACAGCTTATTACGTATTAGAAAGTATCGTGAAAATTACGGTATTTAGTCAATAACATATAATGTGTTAATAAAAAATGCCTGCTTTGCAGGCGTTTTTTTGATTGTCGATATAACTCAAACCGTTAATTCAAACTGATAGCTGGGTCGCTTTGTATAGGCTTGGTTAATATTGTCATAAAAATGTTCAATACGACTAGCACGCTCAGCAACATCTTGGCTGCGTGTTGGAGATAACACCTCTTGAGCTGCTAATGTTTGATTAATTAGTCTATCAAAATCACTACTTTCAGTTGTTGTTGGTTTTACTTGATCGTCTTGTGAAAAAACATTATTGGGTTTGGTACTAATCACATCAGATCTAGCACTTTTGTCCTTGTCTGTTTGTTGCTGTTCTTTTGATTCTGAACCTTGATCGCTGTCATCACTTATAGTGGTATTTGCTTGTTCGGCACGTTTACGAATAATAGCGAAATCTATCTGTTCATTATTTTGAGCAGACGTTCTAGCGCGTTCTTTTTCAGAAGCAACACCCTTTTCTGCAGCAGATTGAGCAGCAGCTTCAGGTTTAACAATAACTTCTCTTTGGTTATTGTCACGTCGAAGTGCTTCAGTAGGGAGATTGACTGCTGTGGCTAAGGGTGAACTAGGAAGTTGAGGCGAAATATTCATATGTAAGTCCTAAACGCTAACATCAAGTAAGGTAACAATATCATCAACCGCTTTAACTGCTTCACAAAACGCTTTTAGAAAACGTTCGAGACTGGCATTAAATGCTGATTTTATTTCCATTTTACCCCCTCAATATTAAATTGTGCTAAAACCCGTCAAGTTCGTTAACAGCAATCACCTCAAATATGGATAAATGACGATGCTTAACCTGATTAATTATCAACCAAAAAGTTAAATAAGTAAAGTGATGACTTTCTTACCAGTTTTGTTTTTTGTTAGTAACAACCTTAATCTAGTTGTTAACCTCTAAGGTATTTAACCAGTGTGTTAAAACGTCAAAAAAATCATTACTGTGAGAAATAAAAGGCGCATGCGATGCTTGTTTAAAAATATGAAAGTCGCTTTTTGGCGCTAACTCACTCACCAAATCAGCTATAGCTTTAGGTACTAATGAATCAAGGCGGCCATACAACCGTAAAAAGGGTAAACTTATTGACGATAAGTTAGCCCGTAAGTCGACCGTTTCTAGTAGTGATAAAGACTCATCTAATGTTTGCCTTGTTGGCATGTGATATTGAAAGATCAATGCTTTAATGTCTTTTAAGTCTTGGCGAATATGCGGACTGCCCATCGCCTGTATTTTTAAAAAGCCATCAATAGTTTTTTTAGTGTCTTGGGCAAGTTGATGATGAAAAGTAGTTAACAAAGCCGGTTTAATACCTGGCCAACTGACTTGTTTATCCTGAATCAATAACTCAATAAAACAAGGCGTGCTCGCCACAGTGATTAACGCCAAAACTTTTTCTGAATAGTGATAAGCAATATCAGTGGCAATTAGACCACCTAATGACCAACCGATATAAACCGCTGGTTCATCAACGGCATCAACCACTTTTTGACAAATATTGGCCAATGAATAGGGGTCAACATTATTCTGGATATTTAAACCATACCCAGGTAAATCAACTGTAATAACTTTAAAAAATGGGGCCAGTTTTTCAGCGAGTGGCTGCCAAACTCCGGCATTTAATCCCCAACCATGGATCAACACTAGGGGAGTGCCTTGTCCTTGACTCGTAATTTTTAAAGTTTCTGCCATGCTTAGCTTAATAGTTAATGAATTTTTAAATGAATGACGCTAGTTTACAAAAAGGTCAAGGTAAATGGAATTGCCTACAATCAATTATCAAAATATATGCGTTGGTATTCGCAGGCAGTATCGTCAATTACTGATGCGCCTGACCTCCTGTGATCTATGTGGAGAGCCTTGCACAAACTATTTATTACTTTGTCACTCGTGCCATAATGACCTGCCCATATTTAACCTGTGCTATGTGCAAGGCGACTTACTCAATTGGCCAGCGATAAACAAATCCTTACCTAAGATACAATTTGATTACCTGATCTGTTTATCACCTTACACTGCGCCCTTTGATAAATGGATAAGCCAGTTGAAGTATCAAGGTCGATTTGAAGTGGCAAAATTATTAGCAGAACTGTTATCAACTCACTACTTAAGTAATAAGATTCAACATAATACTTTAGACGTTGACTTAATAATCAGTGTGCCTCTTCACGTGACAAAATGGCAGCAACGAGGATTTAATCAAGCACATTTATTATCGACAGTAGTCGCGCAAAATATCGCTCTTCCTTACGATGAAAAAATATTATTGAGAAAAGTAATAACGACAAGTCAGGTAGGCCAGTCAGGAAATTTACGACGAAAAAACCTGAAAAATATTTTCGACGTAAATTTCAATCAAAAGCATATTCCTAACCATGTGTTATTGATCGATGATGTCGTTACTACTGGCGCAACAGCCAGCGAAATTAGCCGCTGTTTAAAACGCAAAGGTGTTAAAAAGGTAACTGTAATGGCAGTATGCTTATCATTAGCCAATCTAAATTAACGTTTAATTTGTCACTGACACATCAAAAGCTTTTGAAAAATACAAACTATTCGCCAGTAATTTAGCACTACCAAGCCAATAACCTCGAAAAACCAGATTGTCGGAACTGGCCACCACCCTTCCCTGACCTAAACTATGGGCAATAACAGCAGAACTGCGGGCAATCATGTTTACTAAATTTCTATCAGTGTAACCACTCATTAATGGCGTATCTGTATAATTGGCTACATTGATAAAAGCTTGAACGGGTCTTTTCATTATCAATGTACTGTTTCTAAATAGGGGGAGGTTTGTTGTCTCAATACCATAAGTTAGTGGATGGCTATTATCTAGCCTTGTTTGAAAAATCGCTCCGGCAATGCGTTTACGCGCAGCCAATTTTTTTTGATCTTGATAACTTAATTGACTGACGTCATACATTTGATTGATTTGATTACGGGTCACAAAATCAGCTGATAATATTTCTTTACTCGCCAACCATTTGGACGCTCTTTTTTGAGCAAAAATTACGCCACCACTTTCAATCCAAGTCTTTAATTGATTTACCGTTTTATCACTGAAGCTTTGATAATCACCGTCAACCAAAATAATATGGCTATAAACTGATAAATCAATAGTATTGACTCTGTACTGTTCAATAATAGATACCGGTAAATGTATGGTTTTTTCTAAATAGTAACGTATTTCACCCGCTTCATATTGTGAGATGTTTTCACCACCGATCATCATCACATTTACTGGGCTAAGTGCTTTAAAAGAGCTACTACCAAAATCAACGCCTTGAGGATTATAACCAGTGGATAAACTATATATTTCAATATGACTTTCTTCACTGGCATGGCTTACTATGTCGCGCCAGTTTTTATTTTGTTGCCACCCTGCTGCCAATAAAATACTGCCAGCCTTAAATTTTCGCTCAATACCATTAACAATACTACTAAAACTTTTCGTCGCCACTTTAGCTTTAATGCCAGAGGATAACAGTTTTTCAAGAAGCTGAGGGGCGAGCGAATGATGCCATTCGAAAACATAAGCGTAAGCATTATTGTCAAGTAAAGTCGTTGCTTCTTCAGGTTTTATCCACGCCTTCTCTGCTACTTTTAATCCTCGAGTTCGCTCTACTTGATGAAACTCAATATTCATTGCTAAAGGTAGTGTCCAACCAGAAACATCATAAAAGGTATTATCTTGAAAACTAGTTTGCTGACTAAATAGCGCTTGAATCACACGAAATTGTGGCTGTTCAAGAGGAAGGTAATAACTTAATTCCTTATTAAATGTCTTACCATTATGACGAAAGTCATTGCGCAGTGGATAAACATTTATTTGATGCTGATTGAGGGTTTGAAGAAAAGTATTTAACCTATGCTTATCTTTATCTGCATGAATTAAATAGCCCTCAAATTTTTCCTTTTTCGCCAGCTTTAAGCCTTGCTTATAAAACTCTTGTTGGTAATTTTTAAGCGCTTGTTTATTTTTCCAAGCGCCTTCTACCGTTGAAAGTGACGTTAGAACATGATTTTGAATACCGAACTCAAAGGTAACTAAGCCGTTAAGGCTTTGCTGTTCCATTCCTCGACTAGTGGCTTGTTCAAATAAAATACCAATACTTCCATTAATATCAGGATAGGTTGAACCTTTACCGTAATAGAAGTCATCAAAAACCTCTTGACTAAAATATAAACGTTGCTTTTGATCTAAAGCCTTAGCATGGTAACCCGCAATGAGCTTGGTTAACTGTCCATTAGCTTTAGGGGTTAACGGATGTGTTCTGCTGGGCACGCCGGGTTGAAAAAAGTAACTCGTGTTGTGTGACATTTCATGAAAATCACCCACGACATGAGGTCGATATTGGTGAAAATACCTTAGCCTTTGTTGACTTTCTTTTTGCGTAAGTAATAGCCAATCTCGGTTTAAATCAAACCAATAATGATTGGTTCGACCTGATGGCCAGCCTTGGTGGTGTTCAATATCGTTAACATCATCATTGCTATTACGGTGTCTGAACGTAGACACCCAATTGACAAAGCGATCGAGACCATCAGGATTAACGCTGGGTTCTAACACGATAATAGTATTTTTTAATAACGCTTCTATGTCTTTTGATTGGCTAGCTGCATAGTGGTAAGCCGTGATCATCGCGGCACTGGCTCCACTAGCTTCATCACCGTGAACACTGTAGCCCAACCAAATAACGAGTGGTTGATCATCGGTTTGTTCTTTAACATTTTCTGGCTTTTTAAAAGGTACTTGACGCTTAGCAAGAATGTTCTCTATATCAGCCAAGTTTTCAGCAGAAGAAATCGTCACTAACAGCTGTGTTCTTAATTGCTCAGTACGACCCATTTCCGTAAGCATGACTCTTTTTGAGCTTTTAGCCAACTGCTGAAAATAATCATTAATTTGATCGTGTCTCGGATGGCGCTCACCAACAGTGAAGCCTAAAGTAGATACGGGAATTATAACCTGTTGATTATAGTTTTGATCTTTGGGTAGGTAGTCAGCGACATTTGCAGCAAAGGTAAATGAAACTTGTCCCAAAGACAAAAGGAGACTTAAAATCAATACCAAACTGCGTAAAAACAACATTAACTAACCCTTTACAATAAATTTATTTTTGAGTAAAACCTGACCAACATCTTATTTATAACGATAAGCAATCATGAAAGTGTGCTAAAAGTACCAAACAATGCGGCTATAAACTAGTTTTTATCCACTTAGGGTCTAATTAATATCAACAGGTACTGGCGGTGAGCCAAATTGAAGAGTAAAATAAACATACTTGAGTAATTTAGTCAGGTATATAACCACACGACTAAATACATTTATCCTTGTCGAAAATGAGTAATCAGTATGATCAATATTTCAGAAACCGCACAAACACACTTTAAAAAATTGTTAGAGCAACAAGCTGAGGGCACTAACATTCGTGTATTTGTTGTCAACCCGGGTACCGCTAGTGCTGAGTGTGGCGTTTCTTATTGTCCTGCAGATGCAGTTGAACCTGACGATATCCTATTAGAATTCAATGGCTTTTCAGCCTTAGTCGATGGTCCAAGCAAGCTTTACTTAGAAGAAGCCGAAATTGATTTTACGAGTGACCAAATGGGTTCGCAGTTAACGTTAAAAGCGCCAAATGCTAAATTAAGAAAAGTTGCCGATGACGCTCCTTTGTTTGAACGTGTTAGCTATTTCTTACAAGCTGAAGTGAATCCAGAATTAGCTGGACATGGTGGTGAGTGCACCTTAATGGAAATCACTGACGATGGTTATGCCGTTTTACAATTTGGCGGCGGTTGTAATGGTTGCAGTCAAATTGATGTGACAGTCAAAAACGGCATTGAAAAACAATTGATTAACATCATGGCCGGTGAAATTAAAGGCGTTAAAGATATGACTGAACACGAACGTGGCGAACATTCATATTACTAAAGTCAGTTATTAGTATTAATAAATGACGATCTTACTTGAAAAATTAGGCCAAAATCCGCAACGAAGTTTACACATTTTTTTTGGGGGTATTGGTCTTTTTATTTTAAGTTTATGCTTCCTTGCCTTGGGTTATTACTACCATCACCTCTGGCAAATCCCGGGTCTTCTTCTTCTCTTTATTGCTTGTTTAGTTACCGTTTGGGGGTATCTTGGGATATTTGCTAATCGTTGGCTAATTATATTTACCCGCAACAAAACTAAAAAAATGTAACCTTCTCAGGATAAAATACCTAACCAAGCTGTCACTTTTATTATAGCTAGTCATCTTTTAAATAATAATTTATGCCTCGATTTTAAAAAAGCTGATTCAATACGCTCTTACTATTTTTTTCATCAACAAATTTATGTTAACTAAAGGTCAATCTTTTTTGTTTAATGATTAACGAATTTCCAGCCTAACTTAATCGTTTTTCTTTCACTGCTATCTACCAAGTCAACATCAATAAACTCAGCTGTTATTTTATAGTGTAAAATGGCATAAAGACTTATGTTATTTTTCACACAAAATGCTTTAGTTTACCCCCATTTTTACGTTATGCTTGGCCTTTAGAAAGGGGAACAAATTAAAATAATTACAATGGCGTAGTTATCAATGATTTTCCCGTCAAAAATAAGGTAAACGTAGTCATGTTTGATAGTTTAAAGGCTTTGCCAGCCGATCCTATTTTGGGATTATTGACTAAATATAGAGCAGATGTGAACCCACAAAAAATCGATTTAGGGGTTGGTGTTTATAAAAACGAAGCAGGACACACCGCTGTTTTAGATTGTGTAAAAAAAGCCGAGCAGCATCGAACTAACACCGAAGACAGCAAAGTTTACATTGGCCCTACCGGTTCACCTTTATTTAATGTAGAGATGAACAAACTTATTTTTGGCACACACAAAGTATTACTTGAAAACCGTGCACGCACTTTTTCTACCCCTGGTGGAACTGGCGCTTTACGCATTGCTGGTGAATTTATTAATACATGCAAAGCGGGTACTACTATTTGGGTTTCTAACCCAACATGGGCCAACCATACCGCAGTTTTTGAAGCGGCTGGTTTAGTCGTTAAAACCTATCCTTATTACGATTATGAAAATAAAACGCTCGACTTTGATGGCATGTTAGCTAAGTTGAAAGAAGTCTCTGCCGATGATGTAGTATTGCTTCACGCATGTTGCCATAACCCAAGTGGTATGGATTTAAGCAATGAGCAATGGCAACAAGTTGTTGAAGTTGCAAAGGGAGTTGGTTTTACTCCTCTTGTCGATATGGCTTATCAGGGGTTTGGTGTTGGCTTAGACGAAGATGCCTATGGCTTACGTTTAATGGCAGAAAATGTTAAAGAGATGATAGTATGCAGCTCATGCTCTAAAAACTTTGGCTTATACCGTGAACGTATTGGTGCTTGTACTTTAATTGCAGCGTCGAGTCACTCAGCTGACTTGGTTGCATCAGTGTTAGCTTATGTTGTTCGTGGCATCTATTCTATGCCACCAGCACATGGTGCAGCAATTGTTGAAACAATTTTGAGCTCACAAGAGTTAACAGGTCAATGGCATCGCGAGTTAAAAGAAATGCGTGATCGCATTAATGGTAACCGTCAGTTATTAGTGGATAAATTAAAAGAAAATGGCGTGAGTCGTGATTTTAACTTTATTACACGTCAGACAGGAATGTTCTCTTTCTTGGGTATAACTCCTGAGCAAGTTCAACAATTACAAGATAATTACAGCATCTATATGGTTGGCTCCAGCAGAATGAGTATCGCTGGTATTGCCAAAAATAATGTCGAGTATTTAGCACAATCAATTGCTAAAGTATTGTAAATTAACTCTGACAACACCTGTTAATACAAAAAAGTCAGGATAAATTCTGGCTTTTTTTCTCTTATGAAAGTTGACTTCGATTCTAAATCAATTTTTTATTATTTAAATTCACTGACAACGAGTATGACTCGTGTATTTTTTGTAATAACTCATTAGCTTGATGATGTTTACTTTGCTTACTTAAAGCTAACGCACAAGCTTTTAAATCATCATTATTTACCAAATAACCGTCAACTGATAATAAACTATGAAATGCTTTTTCACTCATCTGCCATTGACCTGCGGCTAATGCTAAATGACCTAAACAGGCGAGCCATTTAATACTGTGTGGCTCCTTGTGTAAATGTTTTTGAACCGCAGTAATGAAAGTTTCAGCTTTATCAGTGGTTTTAGCTAAAGGTAAATCCGTTAGCTGCTTAATGAAACTGTCACTTGCTTCTTTTCTAAGTATGGGTAATAACAACTCTTCTAAAGGTTCAACTATACCGTTCTCAGCTAAAATGCGGCAATAAGCAAACAATACAGCTTCACGTTGCCTAACTTTTTTAGGTGTTTTTTGCCAATAGCTTACAAGCGTTTTCTGATCATGTTGACGAATTAATTTATTAAACATTCCAGTGAAGGCTATATTTTCGCTTTTTTCTAACTTATGTTGGTCAACGTCTTTTTGTTTTCTCGCTAAAACTAAATGTTGGATAGCTGCTTCATAACGCTCTTCTATTAAACATAGGTCAATTTCTAATTGAAGAAGGCGAGCATCATGACCAATATGTTTATGGTACTCGTCAATAACAAGACGAGCTTGTTTATATTCTTCATGACTCATTAACAGTTGAATTTTAACAATAACCAATTCAAGACCTGCCGTCTTTACAATATACTGACCCGTATTATGGTGCTCTAGCAGCGCTAAATAGTGTTGAGTATTTGGCCGTAAATTTTGCTTTTCTGCCGCCGATGCTGCTAATAAATAAGCAGTTTCCTGCTGATGTGCAGACTCTGCACTTTTCGCGAGTAAGTGTTCCGCTTGTTGGTAGTCACCTAATACATAGGCGGCTATGCCTTTATTAAAATCCTTTATCGCCCTACGATGACTAGCAAAAACAATTTTACGCCAACCACCAAAACTTAACTTGTAACTACCCCGTAATAATCGAAAAAAGACAAAAAGCATAAGAACAGAAAAACCTAACCAAAAAATTGCGGTATATACCGTCATCTCAACAATCTTCCCCCCCATAGCAATAGCAATATAACCTGGCTCACTCATCAGCATTGGAGTGAATGCAACGACCGATAAGACAAACAAGGCAATAGCAATAAAGCGGATCATATTTCATCCTCACTTTTATTTACTTTTTCATCTGCCTCTTCTTGAATGATGGTTTGCTGATGTATTTGCTCTTCGAGAGTTAATGGTTTTTTTATCACTTCTTTCTGTACTGATTTTTCATCCAATGATTGTTCATTATCAGTAAATGGTAATAAAGATGTTTTCTCGGCTGCTCTATTAGCAAGTGGTTTATCGGTAAGGATATTTCTTATCGCCGAAAGAGAGGATAACGAACTAGGATAATCAAAATTTATCCTTTCAGTTTTAAGCTGATTAATGCTCGATAAAAACGACTGGGTACTCACCTCACTCATATCGAAGTATTGTGTTAGCCACATTTGAATTTCAGCTAAGGTTGCTAGATATATGGTTGATTTTTCTTCTCTTGCCGCCCATTGTGCTTGTTGCAGTTTTAAACTGAGGTTCTCTCTTAAATTCTCTTGGTACTTTGGGGATAATAAAGGTTTTGCACTACCGTCTCGCACATGGATAACAACAAAAGTATCAAGAAAGTTATGCCATGTTTTTGCTAAATTTTCTTGCCAATCAGTAATATTTTCTGAAAGTTCAGGCACAGTGTCGTCATATTTAGCCGTAGTTACCTGCTGAATTAATAACGGTAAATTGGCTAATTGACGATTCAAACCCATAAGCGCAAGAATAACATTTTCAGTATTGAGCACTGGCATAAGCTGCAGTTGTTCGATGTCTTGATGTATTAATTTTCTGACCGGTAAAAATTCAGGATCATTTAATTCAGCTAAACGGTTACCCGCATCTTTTAATAAGCCGCTAGCCGCACGTGTATCACGCTCTAACCACATAGTTCGTGCAGCAATTCTGATTAAATACTCAGCTTCATGAATTAACCAATCACTGGGCTTACTTCTCTCTAGTCGAGTAACGGCACCCTCAAGCTGTGTTATTTTTTGTATGCTATCGGCTTGTTGTTCTGTAACCATTTGCTTGAGCTGTTGAGAAAATTCATCTTGTTGATCTTCTAAAAGCCTACTCACTCGTTGCAAGTTAGCGGTATTATTTTTCTGATTCGTCGTCATTAAGTCATCAATGATAATGGTACGTTGTTGTTCAAGCCAATAATAGCTTAAGCCACTAGCAAGAATCCCAACAATGGCGATTAACAACGCAATGAGGCCTACCTTTGAAATTTGAGTTCGTTCAGGCTCGCTACTATCATTTTTTTTGGTCGCCGTTGTTGCTTTTTTCTTATAAGTTGGAGCACCACTTATTGTCGAACTCGGTTTTAACGACTTGTTTTCTTCTTTGTCTTGTTTAGCGGAAGATATCGTGGCTTTTGAATCCAATCCTTGCTCAGAGGAGCTTGGTTGATCATTATCTAATGGCTTTTTTTTATCTTTCATAATCCAGTTCCGTATTCTATGTTCCGTGTTATATAGGTAAAATTAGCTCAAAGCCTTGATAATTGCTTGATCATTTGCACCTTTTGCATTGACGATATTGATTAAACCCAATGCCTTAGCTCTTTCGGCTATTCTTCGACTGGCGACTACCCATAGACAATTTTGTTGCCAGTGACTTAACATTAATTTCTCATCAGAAGGTAAAGTATTAATAAAAGTCGTGATTAAGTCTACAATTCTTTGCAATAAAGCGTTACTGGTAACCACGATAACGTTTATTTGATCCGCTTGCCATTGCTTAACAATAGCATGATTAAATGTTAGCCATATACGTTGATAACTTTCAAGATAGTTCACCGTGGCGCCACGTTCACTGAGTATGTCATTTAAATATTCTCTGCCTCCATCACCACGAACAATAAGAATATTTTTATACTGAACTTCGTTTAAACCACACAGGGTAAGTAAGCCTTCACTATTTTGATCTTTATGGCTGATCACGTCTTCGATAGAACAGCCGTTTAATGCTTTTTTTGTCGCATGACCAACAGCAAAAACTTGAATTGGCTGACTACTACTCTTATTAAACCACTCTTTAATCCTCAACGCTCGGTTAGCAAAAATAACAGCAGCAACACTAACAAAAATAATGATATCCGGTGGAGATTTTTTAAGCATTTGTCGAATTTGTTGTTCATTCGTATATGGCTGGTATTCAAAAAACGACTGGCAAATTGAATTAATGCCAATCGAGTTAAGTTGCTGTGTTAATTGGAGCCCCTTTTCTTCAGGGCGAGTAATTAATACATTAAACTTAGTGTTATTTTTGATCCGCATACACTTTTTTTAAAATGACATCTGCCCCTTGAGACAATAATGTTTGCGCTAAACTATTACCTAGGATCTCACCTTGATCAAGTCTACCACGAATTTCACTGTGGATAATTTGACTGCCATCAACTGCCCCCACTAAACCTCTTAAATATATTTCATCATTATCAATAACAGCATAAGCACCAATAGGCACTTGGCACCCGCCTTCGAGCGCTTTGTTCATTGCACGTTCGGCAAGAACACGTATCCGAGTAGTCTTGTCCTCTAAGGGTGCAAGTAAGGCTTTAATCGTTTCATCATTGATACGACATTCAATACCAACCGCACCTTGTCCATTTGCTGGTAACATAATTTCTGGTTCAATAAATTGGCGAATACGTTCAGGCATTTTTAAACGAATCATACCTGCCGCCGCTAAAATAATAGCATCGTAGTCACCCTCATCTAACTTCCTTAAACGAGTATTTACATTACCGCGCAAATCTCTAATCTCGAGATCAGGACGAGCAGCTTTAATTTGGCATTGGCGACGCAAGCTCGAAGTACCAACAATGGCTGCTTGTGGTAGGTGGTCAAAACTCTCATAGGTGTTTGAGATAAAAGCATCTCGGGGATCTTCACGAGGACAAATAACTTGTAACCCAAGGCCTTCTGGAAAATCAACAGGCACGTCTTTCATTGAATGCACGGCAATGTCGGCACGATTTTCTAATATCGCCACTTCAAGCTCTTTAACAAACAATCCTTTACCGCCGACTTTAGCCAGTGGTGTATCTAAAATAATATCACCCTTAGTCGTCATAGGCAGAAGTTCAACAATAATACCTTGATGAAAATATTCAAGTTGTGCTTTAACGTATTCTGCTTGCCACATAGCTAGGGCGCTTTTTCGGGTAGCTATACGTACGACTTTATTGCTCATTGGTAGGTCCTAAATTAATTATGTTACTGATAAACTGATGTCTGTTTCTGCTTGTTTACTGACCGCAGCTGATAGAAACTGCCAAAATTCGCCACCACCGCGTTTATCAAACCATTGTTCATTTTCAAAAGAAAAATGATGCCCATTGAATTTTGTTGCCACCCAAACTTCATGTAAAGGGGCCTGCTTGTTAATTATGATTTTTGTTTTGTTAAGAAAAGTGAGTGTTAAAATACCACTAGCACCTTCAAAATCAATATCAACACCACAATCTTCAATTGCCTCTTCAACTGCTAAAATTAATTCGTCGGAGATTGAATTATATTGACTGTCGTTCATGTTTTTTCCTTAGAGTAAGACCGCTTTTCACGTTTTTATTCAGCTCAATGCTATTAATGGTTGTAATTGATGATGAGCATGTGAGTATAATACCAGAAAATCAATTTCAACATGAATTTGCTCGATAAAAAACTCGATTTAAATAACTTTTATGGTATAAAACTCAATAAATGAAAATACAAGACAATAAACCATTAATTTCCTGCTGTTTTATCTCTCTATTAGTACTAGCTGGTTGTGGATTAAAGGGTGATTTATATCAGACACCGGCTTCGGTAAAAGATAAAGATTTTTTTCCTGAAACTACGAAGCAAGTTGAACCACAGAAAACAACAGAACCTGCAGTAAATTACAAAGAATCACCAGAAGCAGTAACGCCAAATATTGAACAGGAATTGAAGTAATGGACTTTTTTAATCACCAAGGCAAGTCATTATTTGCAGAAAACTGTGCCGTAACCGCTATAGCTCAAACTCATGGTACGCCACTATATCTTTATTCAAGGGCGACTATCGAGCGCCATTGGCATGCATTCAACGATGCGGCTGGTAAGCAAGATCATCTCATATGTTACGCGGTTAAAGCCAATAGTAATTTAGCTGTACTTAATGTTATGGCACGTTTAGGCTCAGGCTTTGATATTGTCTCCCAAGGAGAGTTATCACGAGTATTAGCTGCCGGCGGTGATGCCAAAAAAGTAGTATTTTCAGGCGTTGGCAAAAAATCATCAGAAATAGCGTTTGCTTTAGAACAAGATATTTTTTGTTTTAATGTTGAGTCAGTGTCCGAGTTAGACCGTATTAACCAAGTAGCAAAAGCTATGGATAAAATAGCGCCTATTTCATTACGAGTTAATCCTGATGTTGATGCTGGTACACATCCCTATATTTCAACGGGCTTAAAAGATAATAAATTTGGTATTGCCATTGATGATGCCCAAAGGGTCTATCAGTATGCGGCAAGCTTATCGCACCTAAAAGTCAAAGGTGTAGATTGCCACATTGGTTCACAACTAACAGATTTAACACCATTTTTAGATGCTTTGGACAGAGTGTTGTTATTGGTTGATAAATTAGCAAAGCAGGGTATCAATTTATCTCATTTAGATGTTGGTGGCGGCTTAGGGGTTTGTTATCAAGATGAAACACCACCTCACCCTGAGCAATATGCTAAAGCGCTAGCAGAACGATTAGTTGGTTACGATTTAACACTAATATATGAACCTGGTCGTGCGATTATGGCTAATGCCGGCATATTAGTGACTGAAGTTGAGTTTTTAAAAGAAAATGAAGAACGAAACTTTGCTATTGTAGATGCTGCGATGAACGATCTGATCCGTCCTGCACTTTATCAAGCATGGCAAGCCATTATTCCTGTTGAAATACGTGATGATGTTGCCGCTAAAAATTATGATGTAGTCGGCCCAGTTTGTGAAACAGGCGATTTTTTAGGTAAAGACCGAGCATTAGTAATTAAAGCAGGTGATTTATTGGCGGTTCGCTCTTCTGGCGCTTATGGTTTTGCTATGAGCTCAAATTATAATAGCCGTCCTCGAGCGATTGAAATTATGGTTGATGGCGAACAAGTCCATATCATCAGAAAAAGAGAAACTATTGAACAGTTATGGTCAGGTGAAAAACTTCTCCCTTAGTATTTACCATTAACTTTCATTACCTTAAATATTGAACTGGGTATCTAGTTTGTAAAAGAAGATTAAATAAATGTTAGTAAACTTTTCTAAAATGCATGGTTTGGGCAATGACTTTATGGTTATTGATAATGTTACCCAAAGTGTTTATTTATCTAATGATCAGATTAAAAAACTGGCCAATCGCAATTTTGGTATTGGTTTTGATCAGCTCTTGGTTGTTGAACCCCCTTATGATCCTGATTTAGATTTTCATTACCGTATTTTTAATGCTGACGGCAGTGAGGTAGCTCAATGTGGCAATGGTGCCCGCTGTTTTGCCCGTTTTGTTCGCATGAAAGGTTTGATTAACAAATCAAAAATTAAAGTATCAACACAATCTGGAAAAATGACCTTATTTATTGAGCGTGATGGCAACATATCAGTCAATATGCCGGTGCCAAGGTTTGAGCCTAAGCAAGTACCGTTTAATGCCCAAAAAGTTGAAGGTACCTATATTCTCCGTAGTGAGACAGAAACAGTCCTTTGTGGCGTTGTTTCTATGGGTAATCCACATTGTGTTATTACTGTTGATTCAGTTGCTGACGCACCAGTAGATTCACTAGGTCATGAGTTATCACACCATGAACGCTTTCCTAAACAAGCCAATGTTGGCTTTATGGAGGTAGTAACGCCCGAGTTGATTAAACTACGTGTTTATGAGCGAGGGGCTGCAGAGACCTTGGCCTGTGGGAGTGGTGCATGTGCTGCCGTTGTTATTGGTCAAATGCAAAACAAGCTTGCTAAACAAGTGACCGTTGAATTACCTGGTGGGCAATTAAAAATTTATTGGAAAGGCCCAGGGAATTCGGTAAAAATGTCAGGTCCAGCGACCCATGTATTTGATGGCCAAATTAATATATAACCCGCTTATCACTGATAATCAATTTAATAACAAAGAGCAGTAATCGTTAATGAATCTCGAAGATCAAGCAAACCTTATCAAAAAAACGTTTCAATCAGATGAATTACCATTAACTGATGGGATTATTAGTGCTTATTTATCCGATCATCCTGATTTTTTTAATCGCAATCCTGAGCTATTAACGAGTTTACGGCTGTCTGATCATCATCGTGGTACCGTCTCATTAGTTGAACGTCAACAACTGCAACTTCGCCAAAAGGTTCATGCTTTAGAAGAAGAAGTGACTCAACTGATGTCAATGGCTAATAATAATGAGCAATTGTTTATGCTCTACAGCGACTTATATTTACGTTTACTTGATTGCACCTCAGCCAATGAGTTACTTGATTGTTTATATCAAACAACCACTGAATTGTTGTCTTTATCTGATTTAAAAGTTTGGTTAAAGCAGAGTGTTGATTTAACACATGATACGCTTGTTGAAAACGACTGTGCCGGCGTAATGCAAAATCGCTTAACCAAAGAAGATTATTATTTTGGCCGACTGCAGCAAACTGAACAACAGTTAATATTTTCAGCATTTACCTCAGGCTCAGTAGTGTTAATCAAGTTAAACTGTGATAAAACTGGACAAGAAATAGGTTTTATTGCCATTAATAGTAAAGATGCTGAACATTTTGATCCCCGTATGGACACGTTACTGTTAAGCCAGTTTAAAAAGCTTGTCGCCAAACTATTACAAACTCATTTAACACTGTAAATAGTAGCCAATGAAATTTTATCGCCGTTTATCAACAATTAAAGCCATTAGCTTCGATCTTGACGATACCTTGTATGCTAACCGTCCAGTAATGCTTAGCGCAGAAGCTAAAATGATTGGTTACTTTTCTGAACATTTTTCTGAGACCTTACAGGGTAAATTTCAGGGGCTAGTACTTAACCAAAAATTCTGGTCAGCCTATATAGCACAGGCAATTTTGGCAAAGGCTTGGTTGGCTCAAGATGTGGTTGCATTACGCCTCGAAAGTTACTATTTTGGTATTTTAGCATTAGGTTATAACCCGCAGCAGGCTAAATTAAAGGCTCAACAGGCGATGGATTACTTTTGTATTGTCCGAAGTCAATTTATTGTGCCAAAAATAAGCCACCAGTTATTACAAGAACTCTCAGCAGTTTATCCCCTAGTAGCCATTAGTAACGGTAATGTTGATACTAAAGCGATTGGTATTGATCATTACTTTCAACATATTTTTCATGCAACCGATGGTCTAAAACAAAAACCCCATGGACAAATGTTTGAACTGACCTGTTCTAAACTGTCGATTACCCCTAAAGAGTTGTTGCATGTTGGCGATTGCGGTCGTGCTGATATTCAAGGGGCAATGGCTGCAGGTTGTCAATCAGCATGGTTACCACGATATAATATTGGCAAGCCCATCATGGTATTACCCAATATAGAATTGTTAGCCGTTGAAGAGCTTGCCCAGTTATTATTATTTTAATCAATGGTAATCACCCTTTACTAGGTGATAATCTCAAGCGCTACTATCAACCCCATATTCCTAACTAACAAATGTGATTTCCCAATGGATGTTTCTGAATTACTTGACGCCTTAAATGATAAACAACGTGAAATTGTTGCCGCTCCCAAACAGAATATGCTGGTACTCGCTGGCGCGGGTAGTGGTAAAACACGTGTTTTAGTCCAGCGTATTGCTTGGCTAATGAAAGTTGAACAAGTCTCTGCTCATAGTATCTTAGCCGTCACCTTTACTAACAAAGCAGCAGCAGAAATGCGTGCCCGTGTTGAACAAGTTGTCGATGGCAATACTCACGGTATGTGGATAGGCACCTTTCATGGTTTAGCCCACCGCTTGTTAAGGATGCACTTTCAAGAAGCAAAATTACCACAAAGTTTTCAAGTACTTGATTCTGACGATCAACTAAGATTGGTTAAACGTATTATACGTTCATTAAATTTAGATGAAAAACGTTGGCCAGCCAAACAAATGCAATGGTACATCAATGGTAAAAAAGATGAAGGTATTCGTCCACAGCACATTGAAGTTTATGATGATCCTACCGAGCAAACCTTTGTTAAAATTTACCAGGGCTATCAAGAAGTTTGTGACCGCTCAGGGTTAGTAGATTTTGCTGAGCTATTACTTCGCGCACATGAACTGTGGTTAGATAATCCGGTATTACTTGAGCATTATCAACAGCGCTTTAGTCAGGTTTTGGTTGATGAATTTCAAGATACCAATGCAATCCAATATGCTTGGCTAAACATACTAGGTAAAGAAAAAAGCCATGTGATGATTGTCGGTGACGATGACCAGTCTATTTATGGCTGGCGTGGGGCTAAAATAGAAAATATTCAACACTTTCTTAATGACTTTGATGACGCACAAACGATACGTTTAGAACAAAATTATCGGTCTACCGCCAATATTCTCAATTCCGCTAACCAATTAATAACAAAAAATAGTAATCGCCTCGGTAAAGAATTATGGACAGAGGACGCTGCCGGTGAAAAAATCTCAATTTATACTGCATTCAATGAAATTGATGAAGCCCGTTTTATTGCTGGTCGAATTGGTGACTGGAAAAACACTGATTGGGGTAAAGATGAAAATAAAGGGACTCTAGATCAGGTTGCTATTTTATACCGCAGTAATGCACAATCTCGCTTATTAGAAGAGGCCTTATTACAGGCCCAAATACCCTATCGTATTTATGGCGGTCAACGCTTCTTTGAACGTCAAGAAGTCAAAGACGCTTTAGCTTATATGCGGTTGATTAACAACCGTGATGATGATGCAGCTTTTGAGCGCATTATTAATAAGCCAACACGAGGTATTGGCGAGCAAACTGTTGCTATGGTTAGGGATGCCGCCAAAAGTTTAAAAGCGACTTTATGGCAGGCTTGCCAGCATATGGTTCAAGGTGATTTATTCAAAGGCCGTAGCGCAAAAACTATTATCAACTTTATTGCCTTAATTGAACAACTTGAGGATGAGTCTAAAGCGTTAGACTTAGATCAACAAGTTAATCTTGTCATTAAAAACAGTGGCATTAAAGCCATGTATCAAGCTGAAAAAGGTGAGCGTGCAGAACAACGTATCGAAAACTTAAATGAATTAGTCACTGCTTGTCAAACTTTTGAAATGCCTGTTGAGCTTGAAGATGAACAAACTCAACTCACCGCATTTTTAACGCATGCGGCATTAGAGTCAGGCGAATCACAAGCTGATGATTATGAGCCTGCAGTGCAATTAATGACAATGCATTCGGCGAAAGGGCTAGAGTTTCCATTAGTCTTTATTGCCGGTCTTGAAGAGGGGATGTTTCCATCACAACAATCGCAAGAGGACATTAGCCGCTTAGAAGAAGAGCGACGTTTATGTTATGTTGGCATGACAAGAGCCATGCATAAGTTATACCTATGCCACGCTGAAAGCCGTCGTCTATATGGCCAAGAAAAAAACCATAAAGCCAGTCGATTTTTACGAGAATTACCCAGTGACTGTATTGAAGAAATCCGTTTACAAAGTCAAGTAAAACGTCCGGTAACTACTGGCCGATTTTCATCAAATTTCACCACAGAAACCTTTGAAAATACTGGCTTTAGTTTAGGCCAAGGTGTCATGCACGCTAAATTTGGTGAGGGTGTGGTATTAAATTATGAAGGCAGTGGCGCACAATCTCGTATTCAAGTTAATTTTGAAGGTTTAGGTAGTAAATGGCTCGTAGTTGCTTACGCTAGATTAGAAGCGATTTGATAACGGGTTTTATTGTCCTCCTGAAGCTAAGTCGCCTTCCTCGCCTTTAAAGAATCAATACTGTAGATAATTAATGCTAACCAGATAAAAGCAAACGTCACAATTTTACTTGGTTGTATAGCCTCCTGGTAAACGAATGTCGCTAAAACAAACATAATACTAGGACCAATATATTGGAAGAAACCTAGGCTAGCCAACGTTAAACGCTTAGCCGCAGCAGTAAAGCATAATAAGGGTGCTGTAGTAACAATGCCCGCCATCATTAAAATCACATTTAATCCCCAACTGTTATTAAACATATCACTGGTATCACTTGAAACAAAAAACAACCAAAAACCTAAGGCTATTGGTAACATCATCAACGACTCAATCAATAAGCCAATAAATGAGTCTAAGTGCATTTTTTTACGCAATAGGCCGTAAAGACCAAATGTAAATGCTAATGCTAAAGAAATAATGGGCAGTGAACCAAGAATAACTAATTGAATTAATACACCAATAATTGCTAAAACTACTGCGAATTTTTGCCATTTTCTTAATCGCTCACCCAAAAAGACCATACCTAAAGCTATATTAAAGAGTGGGTTGATAAAGTAGCCTAAGCTCGCGTCGAGTAAATGATTATTATTTATTGCCCAGATAAACAAAAACCAATTAACCGCTAAAAATGAAGCGCTAATAGTCAGTTTTAGTACGATTTTAGGTTGCTTTAAGATTGAGGTGAATTTTTGCCATTTGCGAGTAATAATAATGATCATTAATAACAATACGCTTGACCAAAGGATACGATGAATTAGGATTTCACCTGAGCTAATAGTATCAATCAGTTTGAAATATATTGGGGCGAATCCCCACAAAAAATAGGCACTAATCGCATTGATAATACCTGAACGGTTTTCAGCATCTGTTGTATGAGTCATGAAGTGGCAATTATTAAAAGATCAGCAGCACTGATCATACCATAGCGAAGATAAATTGTTAGATTCTCTCAGCGCTAGCGATATTTTATTCTGCTGATTTAATCAGTGCCTCAAGCTCTACTAGTTTAGCTTCAAGCTGAGTGATTTTTTCTCGTGTTTTAATCAAGACCTGTGTCTGTACATCAAACTCTTCACGACTCACGACATCAAGTTGTGATAATTTACGTTGTAAGACCGCTTTAGTTTTATCTTCTATATCTGTAGCAAGGTTTTTTAGACTCGGAGGAAGAGAGTCAGTCACTTGTTTTGCAATCTCTTCAATCTTTTTAGCGTTAATCATGATTTACTCATTGGTTGTATTTTGCGGCGATAACGTATTGTAAAGTTTTTTACAAAATAGACAATAATTTTCACCGCACAGACCCATTGCCTGACCAGCACTTTAACAATAAACGGATCTAGAGATTTTGATTAAAACAGCCAAAATTTATTTACCTATGTTGTCAATCAACAAAAACAGGTAAAATTCTCTCTTAGAAAAATTCAGCCATCTATAAGTGAATAATAAGTACCATGAAACTTAACACCGGACAAAATGAAGCAGTAAAATATATCAGTGGACCATGTTTAGTGCTTGCTGGTGCCGGTAGTGGTAAAACGGGTGTTATTTGCCAAAAGGTTGCTTACTTGATCAAAAAATGTGACTACAAAGCTCGTAATATTGCGGCAGTAACTTTTACCAATAAAGCGGCGAGAGAGTTGAAAGAACGAATAAAAAAAATGATGGGTAAAGACTTAACTCGAGGTTTAACCGTTTCTACTTTTCATTCCCTTGGTTTAGATATTGTTCGTAGAGAAATTAAAATATTAGGTTATAAGCCCGGGTTTACTTTGTTTGATGACCAGGACTCCTTAGCGTTACTAAAAGAGCTAACTCTTGACGAACTAGATGGTGACAAAGACTTACTAAGTAAATTACAAAGCATGATTTCTAATTGGAAAAATGATTTATTACTCCCTGATGCGGTAATAAAAATGGCGACTGATGCAGATGCCTCGTTAAACGCAGAATTTTATGCTCGTTATCAAAAGCATATGAAAGCCTACAATGCCCTCGATTTTGATGATCTTATCCTTATTCCCACCCTACTACTCAAAAACTATGAGGAAGTGCGTACTCGGTGGCGTAATAAAATTCGTTATATGTTGGTTGATGAATATCAAGATACTAATACCAGCCAATATGAATTGGTTAAGCAAATTACCGGTGAACGTGGTCGGTTAACAGTGGTTGGTGATGATGATCAATCAATTTATTCGTGGCGTGGCGCACGTCCTCAAAACCTCGTTTTATTAGGTAAGGATTACCCTAACTTAAAGCTAATAAAGTTAGAGCAAAACTACAGGTCTAGTGGCCGAATTTTGAAATGTGCTAATGTCCTCATTGCCAATAACCCCCATGTTTATGATAAAGCGTTATTTAGTGAGTTAGCTTATGGTGTTGAGCTTAGAGTCTTGCAAGCAAAAAATGAAGAGCATGAAATTGAACGCTTAGTCGGTGAGCTTATTGGTCATCGCTTTATTAACAAAAGTCAGTTTAAAAATTATGCGGTGTTATATCGTGGTAATCACCAATCTAGACTGTTAGAGAAAGCGTTAATGCTTAACCGTATTCCTTATAAAATAAGCGGTGGCACCTCATTTTTTTCTCGTGCAGAAATAAAGGATGTTATGGCTTACCTTAGAGTGTTAGTTAATCCTGATGACGATAATGCCTTTTTGCGCATCGTAAATACCCCACGTAGAGAATTAGGGCCCGCAACATTAGAGAAATTAGGTAATTACGCCAACCTTCGTCAAATCAGCATGTTTGCCGCAAGTTTTGAATTAGGCCTTGAACAGCACTTGACCGGCCGTGGTCTGGAAAATGTTCAACGCTTTACTCATTGGCTAGTTGGTACCGCTGATCAATGTGAGCGAGGTGATACTGCGGCGGTATTAAGAACAATGATCCGAGAAATTAACTACGAAGACTATTTATACGACAATACCCCAAGCGCAAAAGGCGCTGAAATGCGCATGAAAAATGTCACTGAGCTTTTTAGTTGGGTCACACAAATGCTAGAGGGTGTTGATGACGAAGAACCGATGACCCTTCCACAAATTGTTACTCGTTTAACCTTGCGTGACATGATGGAACGCAATGAAGAAGAAGATGGTGCAGACCAAGTGCAGTTAATGACTTTACACGCATCAAAAGGTCTAGAGTTCCCTTATGTCTTTATCATAGGTATGGAAGAAGGATTATTGCCACACCAAAATAGCATTGATGAAGGTAACATTGAAGAAGAGCGTCGTTTAGCTTATGTTGGTATTACTCGCGCTCAACGTGAGCTTATTTTTACTTACGCTAAAGAACGTCGTCAGTTTGGTGACGTTTCGCGTACAGAGGTTAGCCGGTTCCTACATGAATTACCCCAAGATGATTTAAGCTGGGAAATAGGACAAGTTAAAAAAAGTGATGAACATAAGAAACAGTCCGCCAAGGCTGGAGTTGCCAATTTACGTGATTTATTTAATAAAAAGTAAACGATGGCGGACGATTAGAATATAAGCTTTACTAACTTGCTAATTTTACCTCCTGAGCTCTATCGAAGCTAATCAAATACGGCTCTATGCTTATTGCCCCCTCGAAATTAGAGAGTTGAGTTCAAATCACAAGAGGCTAAGATGCTATTCCTTGTCTTATAAATGTAGAGACTAAGTTTTAACTATTGGGGTATACGACTAGATAATCGCTGACTAATATCGGTCAGTACTTGCTTTCTAAATTCTACGATATCACTGCTAAATTGTTGTTTATACGTACATAAATCAATAATTTCCAAGTTAACTTTGATGGTTTTAAATAAGCGAGGGAACTTGTCTCCTGGTGCTTGAATATGATGGAGGCCACCACTGTAGACAAAAAGAATTTTTCCTTTGTCTAACCGTTGCAATATGTCGACCACGCCACCCCGTACACTCATGGGTTGACCTTTTTTATCTAAGCCTCCCCTTCGCTTCATTCTTCCCTCTGGTAATATTGCATTGACTTTGTCATTGCCCACATGACTGAGAAAGTTATCCCATGAATCATCTTTTTTTCTGGTAATAGGAATACAACCAGGAATTAGGGTTCGATATATTCTTCCTATGATAGGCCGTGCCATCGTTATGTCAGCTCCAGGGACAATGAGATAATTAGCGATCCGCCATAAGAAACTAAACGGTGCTAAACGTAAAAATAGTGGCTCAAATAAACTGGTGTGATTAAGAAAAACAATTAAGCTTATGTCATGCCATTGCTGTTTATCTTCAGACAAAAACCATTGTTGCTCGAAACGGTAAAATAACATCGTCATTATTTTAATGCCACTGAGTAGCAAAAATCTTAGGGTAATTAACAGCACATTAATACCAACCTATTTAGTCTCTAACGTTCAATTAACTTGTTTTACTGCTAAATACCCAAAAACTAATGTTGCAGTGCCACTGACAATAGCTGCAATCATATTCTCGTGATTAAACAATAAAGCGCTACCAATGATAAATCCTGTGGCAAGCACCCCATAGATTAATTTTTGATTATTTACTTGTTGCTGTTTGGCCAGTTGCGTCATTAATTGACTTTGCCTAATATGCCCTTCTTTACCCGCTTTTAGATAGTCATAAATAAGATCTGGGATCTCAGGCAATTTTTCATTCCAAAATGGCAGATTTTCTTTGATTTTGCTAAATACGGCTTTAACACCCATCTGTTCTTTCACCCAGTCTTCTAAAAAGGGTTTTGCTGTTTGCCATAGGTCAAGCTGAGGGTAAAGTTGACGACCTAATCCTTCAATATAGAGTAAGGTTTTTTGTAATAAAACCAGCTGGGGTTGTACTTCCATATTAAAACGGCGTGCGGTATTAAAAAGGTTAACGAGTACTTGGCCAAATGAGATTTCGGCTAATGGTTTGTTAAATATAGGGTCGCAGACATTGCGAATAGCAAACTCAAATTCATCAACACTGGTAGATTGTGGCACCCAGCCGGAGTCAACATGTAATTGGGCAACCTTGCGATAATCACGATTAAAAAAAGCGACAAAGTTTTCGGCTAAATAACGTTTATCTTCACGGTTAAGAGTACCAACAATACCAAAATCTATCGCAATCCAAGTGGGGTCTGCAGGGTTGGTGATATCAACAAAGACATTACCTGGATGCATATCGGCATGAAAAAAACTATCGCGAAATACTTGGGTAAAAAATACAGCGACACCACGTTCAGCGAGTAATTTCATATTAACATTATGCTGATGTAAGGTGTCAATTTCACCAACACCAATACCATAAATACGTTCCATCACTATGACATCACTATGACTGAATTCACTATAAATCTCAGGTATATATAAAGACTTATCGTATTCACTACCTTGTTCAAAGTTATATTTTAACTGAATAGCATTAGCCGCTTCACGGTTTAAGTCGAGTTCATCAATAATGGTTTTTCGATATTCTTCGACAACCTCTTTAGGACGTAAACGTTTGCCATCAGGCAGCCAACGGGCGATTACCCCAGCAAATCTTGCCATGATATTAATATCGGCGATAATCACCTGACTAATATTTGGCCGTAAAACTTTAATGATGATATTTACATATTGACTATTATAAAATAACTTAGCGGTATGAACTTGGGCAATGGAAGCAGAGGCAAGTGGCGTTATATCAAAGTCGATAAAGTGCTCTTCAAAATCCTGATCACCAATCGCAGCAACAATTATATCTCTGGCTTGTTGACCATCAAAGGGTTGTACTTGGTCCTGTAACATTGCGAGTTCATTAGCAAAATCATCAGGCAATAAATCACGCCTAGTTGATAACATTTGGCCAAATTTTATAAACACGGGACCAAGGGTTTCAATACCAAGACGAAAGCGGACCGCTAATGGTTTATCTTTATGTTTGTTACGAAGCCAAAATAAGGATAAACGAGCAAGTTTTACATACCAAGGTAAGGACTTCTTAGGTAATAGTTCATCTAAGCCAAATTGGAAAAATGTTTTTATAATATGATAAAGACGCATATGGCTTATTGTTATCCTATGGTTTGTCTACTTAGCTCAGTGTGCTGAGACGATCAGCTAGTTGATTAAGACGACTTTCTACTTGCTTGCTTTGCAATTCAACCACTGATACTGCTTGGTTAAACTGTTCTAGTTGACTATTAGATACTACGAGCCGTTGCTCGTGAGTCAGATATTCAACTGAGTCTGCTTGTATTTGTTCACTAACAAAAGCCACTTTTTCTTTAATCGTGTGACCCAGTCGTACTAACTGATGAGTCGCAACATCACCAATATGTTTGGCAAGTTCAGTTTGCCAATCAATATCGAATGTTTCGGCCAAGCTGGCAAAATGTTTGGCTACTTTGATATCGCCGATTAGATCAAGCCGGTCTTGTTTGATAAGTTCGGTAAGCTGCTGCTCTTTTTTAAGCGCTTGTAATGTGCTAATACTGGTCGTAATAGTACAGTCAGCACGTTCAATTAATTTGGTCACTAATATCTTGTTATGATTAACAGTAAGGCACAGGGGGAAAGGCAGTTCCGCTAATTTTATTGCCAAGGTTTTTTGTTCAAGGTCATTAAGCTGATTATTCGGATTAATGTTTAATGACACCGCTTTATTAATGATGACCTCTAATGCCGCAAACATCACTTGTTGCAGCATTAGTTGGGGTATTATATTTAAAAGGGGCTTAGGTACCGATTTCATTATCATACTAAAACTTATAGCCTTTATGCAGGGCAACGACACCACCCGTTAAGTTTTTATAGCCAGTTTGTTCAAATCCCGCATCATCCATCATGGTTTTTAACGTTTCTTGATCCGGATGCATGCGAATAGACTCAGCGAGATATTGGTAACTGTCTGCATCTTTAGCGACAATTCCACCCATTTTTGGTAAAATATTAAATGAGTAGAAGTCGTATACCTTATTGACTAATTCATATTCAGGTTTTGAAAACTCTAAGACTAATAATCGTCCACCCGGCTTTAATACCCGGTAAATAGAACGCAGTGCCATCTCTTTATCAGTAACATTACGAAGACCAAAAGCAACGGTAACAATATCAAAGGTATTATCTTCAAAAGGCAGGGATTGTGCGTTAGCTTGCACATATTCAATATTTTGTACTAGACCAAGATCGCGTAATTTATCACGGCCAACATTAAGCATTGAGCTATTAATATCCGCTAGAATCACTTTACCCTCACGGCCAACAAGTTGAGAAAATTTTGCCGTTAAGTCGCCAGTCCCACCAGCAAGGTCAAGGACAGTATTCCCCGGGCGGACCCCACTGGCATCAATGGTAAAACGTTTCCATAAACGATGTACACCAAACGACATTAAGTCGTTCATCACATCATATTGAGCGGCTACTGAATGAAAAACACTGGCGACCATCGAGACCTTTTCGTCTTTAGCTACAGTTTTGTAACCAAAATGGGTGGTATTATCATTGGCGTTACTGTCATCTTTGTGGTTATTTTCTTGGCTAGACATGGCAAATATGCTAAAAACTAAAGTTGTTGACAGTTTAGCGTACTTTTTGCTAATAATTAACTGTTCAAATCAAGCATTTGAATATTGCTCACGATTAGCTAACCATCGGTTGATTAACGCCAAAGCATTATTAGGGTATTTTTGCCAAATCATGTAAGCGGTTTGTTGAATTTCAGGAATAAGTGCGGCATCACGGACAAGATCCGCTATTTTTAATTCCGCTAAACCAGTTTGACGGGTTCCCAGCAGTTCACCAGGTCCCCGTATCTCTAAATCTTTTTCCGCGATAACAAAACCATCATTTGACTCACGAAGTACTTTTAAGCGTTTTACTGCCGTTTTTGATAGTGGGTTTTTGTACATCAAGACACAATGCGATGCTATTTTCCCTCGCCCTACTCGGCCCCGAAGTTGATGCAATTGAGCTAGGCCTAAGCGTTCAGGGTTTTCAATCACCATTAAACTCGCATTAGGCACATCGACACCCACTTCGATGACCGTAGTAGCGACTAATAAATGTAATTCACCTGCTTTAAAGCTTTCCATAATCGCCTGCTTTTCGATAGTTTTCATTCGCCCGTGCACTAAGCCAATTTTTAACTCGCTTAATTGCACTTGGAGATATTGCGCGGTATCTTCTGCTGCTTGGCATTGCAATACTTCTGACTCTTCAATTAACGTACATACCCAATAAATTTGCCTGCTCTCATTAAGTGCGCATTGTCGAATGCGTTCAATGACATCATCTCGACGAGTATCAGGTAAAGCTACGGTGGTTATTGGTGTTCTCCCAGGAGGTAGTTCATCAATGACAGAAGCGTCTAAGTCTGCATAAGCAGTCATTGCCAATGTCCGTGGAATTGGCGTGGCCGTCATGATGAGTTGATGGGGGTAATTGCCATCAAAAGCACCTTTCTCTCTTAATGATAAGCGTTGATGCACACCAAATTTGTGTTGTTCGTCAATAATTATTAATGCGAGTTTATGAAATATCACTTGCTCTTGAAACAATGCGTGAGTGCCAATAACCAGCTGCATATCACCACTAGCAATATGCGCTAATGCATTTCGTCTCTCTTTAGCTTTCGTTTTTCCTACTAGCCAACCAACGTTAATATTGAGTGGCTCAAACCATTTTTTAAAGTTGATGGCATGTTGCTCGGCTAATATTTCTGTTGGTGCCATTAAGGCGACTTGATAGCCTTGACCAATAGCAGTTAGTGCCGCTAACCCTGCGACTAAGGTTTTACCTGAACCGACATCACCTTGTACCAAGCGCATCATTGGCATGTCTTTGATTAAATCTTGCCGTATTTCTTGAACAACACGTGTTTGAGCATTTGTTGGTGAAAAAGGTAGTAAAGCTAAAAAGTCTTGGTTGAGTTTTTCATCAATACTCAAACTCACTGCTTGGTGTTGGACTATTGTTTGCCTGAGCTTCAACATACTCAAGTTATGAGCAACTAACTCTTCTTTAATCAACCGCAATTGCGCTGGATGCTTGCCTTCTTCCAACTGAATAACCGAAGTTTCTGGTGGCGGTCGGTGAATCAGTGCTAATGCTTGCGCTAACGAATATGACTCAAGCACATATTCTTGTGGTAATAACTCTTCGACCTGACCTCGTGTTAAGCGAACTAGCGCTTGGTCAGTGAGCATTCTCAATGACACTTGACGAAGACCATCAGTGGTTCGATAAACTGGGGTTAACGTTTCGTCAACAGGCGTTAATGGCTGGTCTTGATCAAGCGGTTTATATTCAGGATGGACTATCTCAAAGCCCCGTGGACCACGATTTATCTCACCATAACAGCGGATAGTTGAGCCTATCGACAAGTTATTTTTTTGGCTGGCAGAAAAATGAAAAAATCTAAGATTAATGGTGCCAGTACCGTCATTAAGGCTAACCACTAGCATTCTCTTTTTGCCAGTAATTATTTGATTATCGGTGATCTCACCAACAATATTGGTGTGGGTGCCTGGTAATAAATCGCGAATAGTAGTGATGCGTGTTCGGTCTTCATAACGCAATGGCAGATGAAATAATAAGTCTTGCAGGGTATGTAAGTTTATTTTTTCGAGCTTTTTTGCCATGCCAGGACCTACACCCTTTAGTGAGGTAACTGGCGTATGGGCAAGATTGCTAATGCCATTAGGTTGAGGTTTATTATTCATCGAGGCGTTGCCAAGCATCCTTACTCATTTGCATTTTCTGCCACCAGTCTTCATTAGCAACAATTTGACCTTCTTCATCAATTTCAGGATAAGGTAGTCCTTTACGCTGACAGGCTTCGGCAAAAATAGGGTGTCCCCCCTGAAATAATACTTTTTGTCGACGCTGTTCAGGTAATCTTGCTTGGTCGTACATGCCCGCTATTTGCCGCTGACGTTGAGCTTCATAGAGCACCACTGAACAAGCAACAGAAACATTAAGTGATTGCACCATACCGACCATGGGAATAACAATATCTTGATCTGCCATAGCTAAGGCAATATCAGATGCACCAAACTTTTCTTGGCCTAAGATTATTGCGGTTGGCTTGGTGTAGTCAATTTCACGAAAATCAACCGCGGTATCAGAAAGGTTAGTCACTAATATTTGCATACCTTGAGCTTTTAGCGCGTTAATTGCGTCTTCCGTTTTACTATAACTGTGTACATCAAGCCAATTTTGACTGCCTGCTGCACTTCCACCACTAACTCGCATTTGCTCATTTTTCCAAATAGCGTGAACATCACTCAAACCAACTGCATCACAGGTTCTTACCACTGCCGCTAAGTTATGAGTTTTATGCACACCTTCCATACAGACAGTTAAGTCTGGTTGGCGTTTATCTAACATGTCTTTAATACGCTGATGTCTTTCGGGTGTCATTTAGTTGGCTCAATAATTACAATATCAAAATTTGATTTAATCTACGTTTGGCAAATCCATTATGCCGTCAATTTCAATTTCTACATCTTTAGGTAAACGAGAAACTTGAACCGCAGCACGGGCAGGATAGGGTTCATTAAAATATTTACTCATGACTTCATTTACTGTGGTGAAATTGCTTAAGTCTGTCATAAAAATATTGACCTTAACCATATCATTAATAGTGCCACCAGCCGCTTCACATACACTGACGAGGTTTTTAAATACTTGTTCAGTCTGTTCAGCAAAGCCTCCTTCGATCACTTCCATCGTTTCAGGGATAAGAGGGATTTGGCCTGAAAGGTAAACCGTATTTTTGACTTTAACTGCTTGACTATAAGTACCGATTGCACTTGGTGCATTGTCTGTAGAGATAATAGTTTTCATGGTTATTCCTGATGAGTTGTTAAATTTTTTGCTTAATCAATATAACGTTATTTGTTTCGAATAACACGTTGCACATCAACGATTACTTTGATTTTTCTGATGATATTGGCAAGATGAATTCGATCACGGCAGGTAATTTCCATATCAATAGAATAAAGACCTGATTCTTTCTCTCCAGAATTTAAGGTATGGACGTTAGAACCACATTTAGCAATAATATTGGTTAATGAAGCTAATGCACCTTGATGATTAATAATGACAATACGGAGCTTAGCAATAAAGTCACGATTAATATCACCATCCCACTTCACTGGAAATAAATTCCCTCGTTCATGACCTTTAATATTCCGGCAACCTTGTTGATGTACCATCAAACCTTTACCAGGGCTGAGGTAAGCAAGAATTGAATCCCCTGGAATAGGGCGACAACATTTACCATAACTGACCAACATGCCTTCAGTACCTTTAATCGGCATCTTACCTTTGGATGCAGGCGTTGTTAATTGGGAGTCTTCGGTAAATTCATCTGTTAATCGTCTAGCAATACCAATACTCAAAGCATTACCTAAACCAATATTGACAATCAATTCATCAATGCTGCCATTACCCGTTTCTTTAACGACTTGGTCAATTTTTTCTTGATCAATATCTGCTAACTTATGACTACCTAACGCATGACTTAATAAACGAGAACCTAACGCGTGAGACTCATTTTTCTCTTGTGAACGTAAATAAGTCCTAATTTGTAATCGGGCCTTAGACGTTACCACAAAGTTTAGCCAAGTCGCATTAGGACTAGCTGCTGATGATGTCACAACTTCAATGGTTTGCCCTGAATCTATTGAGTGGCTGAGTGGAAAAGGTTTACGATCAACTTTTACACCAACACATGAATTACCAACATCAGTATGGACAGCATAAGCAAAATCAACAGCTGTTGCCCCCATAGGTAATTCAATAATACGACCATTAGGAGTAAAGACATAAATCTCTTCAGGGAACAGCTCTGACTTTACGTTTTCAATAAACTCAAATGAGCTACCCGCACTTTGTTGTAATTCTAATAATGATTGCATCCAGCGACGGGCTTTCATTTGTGAAGTAGTTCCGCTGTCATCTCCGTTTTGTTTGTACAGCCAATGAGCAGCAATACCTTTATCAGCCATTTGGTCCATATCGTTGGTGCGAATTTGAATCTCAACTGGAATCCCATGTGGGCCGATAAGTGAAGTATGTAATGATTGATAACCGTTAGTTTTGGGGATGGCAATATAATCTTTAAAGCGAGACTCTATTGGCTTGAATAAATTATGAACGGCACCTAAAGCACGATAGCAATGGTCGAATTTATCTTCAACAATCACTCTAAAAGCATAAATATCCATCACTTCGGTGAACATTAATTCTTTATTGAGCATTTTTTTATAAATAGAATAAAGGTGCTTTTCACGACCGACAACTTGAGCCTTAATACCACTTTCCTTCAAACGGGCTGCCAATTCTTCGGTGATGTTATTAATAATTTCTTTACGATTACCCCTAGCTTGTTTGACCGCCGATTTTAATGCTCTTGCACGCATGGGATACAGAGCCTCAAAACCTAATGTTTCAAGTTCATTTTTGATGCCATGAATACCAAGACGATTGGCAATGGGGGCATAAATTTCTAGAGTTTCACGGGCAATCCGTCGACGTTTTTCAGGGCGCAATGATTCTAATGTGCGCATATTATGGGTTCGATCGGCAAGCTTAATTAGGATCACGCGGATATCTTGGACCATGGCAAGTATCATTTTCCGGAAATTTTCCGCTTGCATCTCTTCTTTATTATTAAATTTTAATTTATCAAGTTTACTAACACCTTCAACCAGTTCAGCAACGGTATGACCAAATAACTCTGCGAGTTGATCTTTAGTCACTGGAGTATCCTCGATAACATCATGAAGCAAGGCTGCCATCAAGGTTTCATGATCAAGGTGCATATGAGCTAAATTAATTGCCACCGCTACAGGGTGTGTAATATAGGGATCACCACTTGAGCGCATTTGTCCTTCGTGAGAGTCTCTTGCAACCAGATAAGCTTGTTTGAGTTGATTGACTTGTACTTTTGAGAGGTAAAGAGAGGCTAGCTCTTTCAATGGTTCAAATAGATACACCTAAAACTCCTGAACGATGAAAACTTGGTGGTAATATTGTTTCTGCGACTATGATTAAAGAATACGTGTATTTAAAGTCAAAGCCAAATAATTCAATGGTTATTGAGGGCTTTTTATAAAAATAAAAAAACGCGTAACAATAAATAATATTATTACGCGTTTAATGCTTATAGATTGATAAAAATCAGACTATAAAATAGGGTCTTCTTGCTGACCACCAACAATTGCAGCTACTGCATCTAATTCAGCAGTATCTTGTTGGATTTGAGTATTACGGTCATAGCCATCCATAATTTCACTAGTAATTAAACCGGCTTCAATTTCACGTAAGGCTAATACTGTTGGTTTGTCATTTTCTAACTCAACCAAAGGATCTTTTCCGCCCGTTGCAATTTGACGAGCACGACGTGATGCAACTAGCACCAAATCAAAACGATTACCGACTTTATCTACGGCATCTTCAACAGTTACGCGAGCCATTTGGTCTCTCCAACAATCAAAATTTATAAAATAGCTGCGTAGTTTACTGATCCCTTCGTTATTAATCAAGTACAGCATCTGACTAATTTCAATCTAAAATAATTGTTAGCTCATTAAATAATCGTTGAAATTTCTTTGCTTGTTGGCTTTGCTTCAATCTTTGATTGTTCACAATAGTTGTCAAATCACTTAACGCGTGTTCAAAAACATCATTAACGATGATGTAATCAAATTCTTCAAAGTGTGAGCATTCACTTCTAGCCGCAGCCATACGTGATTCAATAATTTCTTCCGAGTCTTGACCACGACCACGCAAACGTTTTTCTAACTCACCTTTAGAAGGAGGACAAATAAATACAGTGGTAACCTCTGGTTTTTTCATTCGCACTTGCTGGGCGCCTTGCCAGTCGATATCTAAAAATACATCTATACCTTGGGCGAGTTGATCATCTATTGCTTTTTCAGAGGTGCCATAATAATTACCAAAAACCTCTGCATATTCATAAAAAGCATTTTGAGCTATTTGTTTCTTAAATTCGTTTACTGAAACGAAGTGATAATGTTTGCCATTATGTTCCCCTGGACGAGCATCTCGGGTGGTATGTGATACTGAGACTTCCATTTTGCGAGCTGCTTCTTGCTCTTCCGTAGCGTTTTTAGCCTTTGCTGGATTTAGCAATGCATTGATTAAACTGGATTTACCTGCCCCACTAGGTGCAGATAGAATAAATAAATTGCCACTTACTGTCACACATTTTTCCTTTACTAGGTTAAATTATCTCGATGCCTAATGTTTAGCCAAAAACTAACATATCAATACAGGTAAGTCAGTTTACTATGCTAACGCTTGTAGCTCAAATAAAGCTTTTAGTCTCGGTAAGTGAAAAGTCACCCTAATTTCACCCCGCTTTAACATTTACTTAAAGGCCTATTTTCCATTGAATTGGCTTATAAAAATTCGCTTCTTAGCCCCTCAAGACCCTAGAAAAAACGAGTAGAAACAATAAAGTGTTTAATGAATTATTACTATAGTCCGCATCATATTAAATTAACATCGAGCATTACACATTAATTAATTGAAATAACTCAATATAACTGTATAAAATATATTGCCACCAATAGTGAACTTTATTGTTATTAGCCACTCATAATAAGTATATGAAGTATATCTCCCCTTAGTGTTTCATATTTTATAGCACGTTTTCTTAAACGTGTTTTTTTTGTTAAAAATTCAAGCGGCTAACTAGAATAAGGTTTGCAGGGGCCTAATTAGCACTATAATATGTCAAGAGCGAAGCGGTTATAAAGTTATTATCCTAGATGCAGCATAATAATAAAAATATAGTGATGGACTTAGTAGAGTAAAGGCAAACTTTATGGACAAACTTTTTTTTCTCTTTATTTTATTATTTTTCTCCTCAACTCAAGTCAGTGCATTAAAATTTTCCATAGAACGTCCTCAAAATTTAGGGCAAATATCCTCAAAGGACAATGAAGACTTGTGCGAAGTGGCTAAAAATACTGAGCGCTATCTTAACTCATACCCTGAAGACAGTTTTGCTGTACATGCTGGTAAGATTATTACTGAAAATTTAACAGTAGATCGTGTCAAAAACTCCTTAGCCTTCATTTGTAAAATCAACCAAGAAGACCGTCAAACTAATCAACCAAGTCGACTTAACAATATAGATTATTTATTAAAAAACTTTGACTTTTATCGTTGGACACCAGATAAAACCTACGCAAATGCCATTGCTAACAAAAGCAGCAACACCATAAAAATGCGCATGTTAAATAATATCCCTGCAAATGAGGTGTTTTTAACGAAATATTATACTAAATTACTCAACGGTAGCTTAGTACAAACCCAAAAGTATAACCAAGCACTTTATGCCCTACCATTTGATGAACAAAATTTAACGCTAAAACAAGCAGAACATAAAAAGACGAAATTAAGCCGTTATAAATATACTCGTCAACAAATAATCTCAGGTGTATTGGCTGAAAGTAATTTAGCTAAACCACTTATCTGGCTTAGTGAAGAGTCCCTTCATGATGTGTTATTACAGGGTACTGGTGTATTGAATGTTGACGGCATAATACGTTATTTTAATGTTCATCGAAATAACGGCATTGCATATGATTATAGTATAGGAAAGCGTGAACAACCGCGTTATTGGTACTTTATAGAAACGCCTGAAATCATGGGTTATGGCTACAATCAACCAAGTAAAATTGCGATTAAGCCGCACGTAACTTTTGCTGGCAATGTCGCTGACTTGGGATTAGGTAAATTAATCATGGTCAGCTATCAAGTCAGTAATAAAAATTCAAAAGAGTTAAAAACTATCAGTCGCCTAGGCATATTAGCCGATCAAGGGGGAGCGTTTGATAACAACTTGTTCCAACTTGACTTATTAGTTGACAGTTATCGCGATTGGACCGATTACCACCAAGCAAATAAACACTTACCCGACTATGCCAGAGCCTGGATTTTACTGCTCAAAGAGTAGCCCTATTGATCCAAATATATACACGGTTCAAAAGTTACAAAAAAAACAATGCAAATGATATTGATTCTCATTTAGGTTTGTGATTTAATGGTCTGAGCTTAGTAAGCACGCTATTTTAATTACTTTATAACTCTGAGCTCAATTAATATATTTACTTTACGGACCTTATGATGAAAAAAACACTTATCGCATCAGCAATTGTTAGCCTTTTTGTGAGTACTGCAGTTATTGCCAATGATGAAAGTCAAGAATTACGTGACATCATTAAACAACAGCAAGAAGTTTTGAAAACACTGGAACAACGTCTTGATCAAACAGAACAGAGATTAGAAGCGACGGCTGACCAAATTGAGATGACGAACACTAGCAGTATTTTTTCTAACACTTCTATTGGCGGCTATGGTGAACTTCATTACAATAATTATGAAGATCAAGAGGCCAAGATAGACTTTCATCGTTTTGTTTTGTTTTTTGGTTATGAATTTTCTGAGGATGTCCATTTCTTTTCAGAATTTGAATTAGAGCATTCGATTGCTGGTGACGGTCAAGCAGGTGAAGTTGAACTTGAACAAGCTTTTGTCGAAATCAACATTAATGAAAAAGTATTTTCAAAAGTTGGTTTGTTTTTAATTCCAGTAGGTATTCTAAATGAAACTCATGAGCCACCAACGTTTTATGGTGTTGAACGAAACGGTGTTGAGAAAAATATTATTCCTGCCACATGGTGGGAAGCAGGTGCGACAATTAACTATAAATTATCTGGTGGATTAGCGCTTGATGGGGCTATTACGAGTGGCTTAAACACCCTCGATGCTAATATTCGTAGTGGCCGTCAAAAAGTAGCAAAAGCTACTGCCGAAAATTTAGCCTATACCGGCCGTGTTAAATATACTGCTATTAATGGTTTAGAGCTGGCGGCGACATTACAATATCAAACTGATATTACCCAAGGTGGTGCAGACCTCCCCGATGATGCCATTGCAGTTGATAAAGCTGATGCCACATTATTAGAAGCGCATGCTATCTATCAATTACAAGACTTTACTGTTCGTGCCCTTTATGCCCGTTGGGATATTGATGGCGATGAAGCCAAAATTTCAGGCCGTGACGAACAGACAGGTTGGTATGTAGAGCCCTCTTATAAAATGAATGAAAAACTTGGTTTATTTGCTCGTTATGCTGAATATGATAATGAAGCAGGCAATGATGACCTAACGAAAGTAAAATCAACCAGTGTCGGTGTTAACTATTACTTGCATGAAAGTGTTGTTTTAAAAGCGGATTATGAAAATCTTGGTGGAGCTAAAGACTCAAAAGGATTTAACGTCGGTTTTGGTTACCAGTTTTAAAAATAATTAACGCTAACTCCTGTTAATTAAAAAGTGAATAATACAAATATGTTACTTACTTTGTTGTTTCTGACTTATAGTGAATTTGAATGAATCGTATGATCAATAAATTATTACTGTCTCTATGTTTACTCTTACTTTTAACACCACTTGGTTTTGCTAAAGGGGTTTATCAAAGTCCTGAGCAGTTCATCCAAAATACCATAGGTGAAATCCCTAAACCTAAAGTGTTGTGGTTAACTAAAGAGGACAAAACAATTATTGCCGATATTCTCAACCATCGGTTTAATCGATTACGCATTCGTTATTGGCAAGAAGCAAATAATACTGTTTGGATACTTGAAGAAATAGGCAAAGAAAAGCCGATTACTATTGGCGTACACATTCAAAATAAGCAAATAGCTGAACTAAAAGTATTAGTTTATCGTGAAAGCAGGGGTGATGAAGTTCGCCATGAGTTTTTCACTAAACAATTTAAATTGGCAAAATTAACTAATGACAATAGGCTAACAAGCCATATTGATGGTATAACAGGCGCAACATTATCAGTATGGGCGCTCACTAAGGTAGCTCGACTGTCTTTATGGTTAAATAATAAAGCCTTAGCACTTAATTAATTTATCTTTTCAATCTATTACAGATATTAAATACTATGCTCAAATCATCTAAAACATGGCATATCAGTCTTATTCAGCACTTGCGAGCATGGCATCGTAAGTTGGGTATTATCGCGGCTTTCTTTTTGATTTTCTTATCGCTCTCAGGTATTGCTCTTAACCATACTGAATTATTGTCACTCAGCCACCAAAAAGTTAGTACTAGTTGGTTACAAGATCATTACGGTATAAAAGCACCTAATAAAATTGATTTCTATCAAAACAACCAATTAGTAGTTACTAACGAGTTGGTTTGGCTAAAAGACCGCTTACTAGTTGAAGCATCTGAGTCTGTGATTAGTGTTGCTAGGTTCCAACATTTTATCGTGGTGGCAACTGAACAAATGTTGTTTTTATTTACGCCCGAAGGCGAATTGGTTGATAAGCTAGGCTCCACTTCAGGCTTACCAAATAATATTAGCGCAATGCATATTGACTCAGCCACGATTATTCTCAATACTGATTCTGGCTATTACCAAAGTGATAGTGAGCTTTTTGATTGGCAGCCAATATCGACTATTGCTGAACCTAAATGGATAAGCCAAAACCAAGCTACAACCGAAGAAAGACTTTTAGCAATATCTCAATATAAATCTCACTTTTTGACTTGGGAGCGAATTATAGTAGATACCCACAGTGGCCGATTTTTTGGCCGATTCGGCGTCTTAGTTATGGATGTGGTAGCGATTTTATTAATATTATTGTCTGTTAGTGGTCTTTATATTTGGCTAAGATACGCTAAAGGAAAGCGATAATATCACGGCGATCTCTGTCACTATATTTAGAAGAGTCACCAGCGAACCAGTTTATAATCAAACAAATACTATTTAAAAAGAATTGATATGACGATAAACCTTGATAATAAAGTATTAAAAAAATATACGAGTTCGCACACTCGCTTGGCTATCTTTTTATGCGTTTTTATATTTAACGCTTCTAACAGTTATGCCCAACAGATAGATTCAAGTCACCAGCAATGGCTAAATGATCAATTTAGCGAACAACATCAAAAACTCATTCCTATTGTTGCTGTTGCTGATATGTATTTTTCATGTAATGAAGTTAGAAAGGTTGACCCTATTAGTCTTCCTCTCGAAGATTTAGTCACTAAAAAAAATAAAAATGAACTGGCTAATAAATTAATACGCTGTCTGGGAGATGATGAAATACAATCTGATCAAGCGCTAAACTTTGGCCTGTTAGGTTGTTTTCATCAACAATTAAGTGGTCTTGCTGAAGAGGAACGAAAAATAAAAATACTTTTAGTTAGCAAGGCTATATTGTCACTATCAAGAGAAGAGCGCCAACAAAGCTTCACCCGGTGTGTAAATGCTCAAGCCATTAATTACCTAAAATAGAACTTTGGTATGAAGTCTGCGGTATCTAAACTATGCAGTAGATATTTTTCACACTAATTTTTTTTACTCTTTTTCTTTAAATTATCTATGTCAGCAAATGAGCTAGGTAATATCTCAACCCCTACCCAACGACCAACCTTGATGACCACTGGAATAGTTATTGGAGCAAAAGGTAACAACGCAAAAACACCAATGCCTAACCCCTTTAATAAATCAAAAAACTGTTTATTCGCCACTAACATATCGTCACGGCTCGCTTTCCTCCTGGTATATTTACGATAAGTATTGAGCATTTCTTTTGTTTCACTTCGCTCTTGGGCAAGAGCAAGTTTGATACCTAGCATTTGACGTTTTAGCTTCAACTTACCACGTTTATGGGTAATGCGAGTGTAACGAATGGGCGATTTAATAAAATGAATCCAAATTTTCATATAAACATTCTCGCACATTATTTCCATAAGTAGTTTGTCATTTTCAGTTATTGGCCAATCAACGCTGAAAATGTTTCATAATTAGACGATAATTATATAAAAAAGGGAATATATAGACCATTTAGTTCATATCTTGTAACATTTAACTTCGATATTTGAGTAGGTATTTTTGTATTTTTAATAAAAGATGTCTTATAGTTTGATTAAATTAGTTAACAGTGAAATATTGGCTATGGTGCAAGAAACAATCAAAATATTAGTCGTTGATGATGACGTTCGCTTACGCTCGTTACTTGAGCGTTATTTAGTGGAGCAAGGATTTGCCGTTCGAAGTGCAGCAGGCTCTGAGCAAATGGACCGTTTACTTGAGCGCGAAAACTTTCATCTGTTAGTCTTAGATTTAATGTTACCTGGTGAAGACGGCTTATCTATTTGCCGTAGACTGCGCCAGCAAAATAATAATATTCCAATTGTTATGCTAACAGCTAAAGGTGATGAAGTTGACCGTATAATTGGCCTTGAAATTGGTGCTGATGACTATATGCCAAAACCTTTTAACCCCCGTGAATTATTAGCACGTATTAAAGCTGTTTTACGCCGCAGAGTTCAAGAAGCACCGGGCGCACCTTCGTTAGCAGAAAGCATTATTACTTTTGGTGAATATAAGTTAAATTTAGCCACTCGTGAAATGGTTAAAGATGATGTCAACATACCACTCACTAGCGGTGAGTTTGCAGTTTTAAAGGCATTAACTACCCATCCTAGAGAACCCTTATCAAGAGACAAGTTGATGAACTTAGCTCGTGGTAGAGATTATTCGGCATTAGAGCGCAGTATTGATGTGCAAGTTTCCCGTTTACGAAGAATGTTAGAAGTAGATGCCACTAAACCTCGTTATATTCAAACCGTTTGGGGACTCGGTTATGTCTTTGTCCCTGATGGTATTGGTGCCACCGAAGTAGGTTGACATGAAATGAAGATATTGCCAAACAGTGCCTTTGGCCAAACTGTACTCTTAATCGGCCTATTACTATTAATTAATCAAGTCGTTACCTACATTTCCATCGCAATTTATGTCATACAGCCTAATTCGCAACAAATAAATCAGCTACTTGCAAAACAAGTCAAAGTAGTATTTATTGATGTCACAGACGCTAGATTTAGCCGTAAAATGGTGGAAGAATTTCACCGTGAAACAGGTATTGGTGTCTATCGTGAGAAAGATGCGATGCAAATAGGTCTTGCAGATGCCCGGTATTATAAGTATCGCTCTGATGAAATGTCAGAGTTGCTTGGTGGTCCTGCTGAAGTCCGTATTTCACAGTCAAATGAATTCCTTTTTTGGATACGCCCACCTCAGGCGCCTAATCTTTGGGTTAAAATACCGCTATTAGGTTTAGAAGATGAAAATTTCTCTCCGCTGATATTCTTTTTAGTTATTATTGGTGTGTTAAGTGTTGGTGGTGGTTGGTTATTTGTTCGTCAATTAAACAGACCATTAAAATCACTCCAATTAGCTGCAGAAGATGTCGCCAAAGGTAATTTCCCCAACCCCTTAATTGAATGTGGTACGACTGAAATCATGGCGGTAACTCAAGCATTTAATCATATGTCTAGTGGTATTCAACAGCTTGAAGAAGATAGAAATCTATTAATGGCTGGTATATCACATGACTTACGTACGCCATTAACTCGTATACGCTTAGCGACTGAAATGATGTCTGAATTGGATGATTCTCTTCGTGAAGGCATTGAATACGATATTGACGACATGAACAGCATCATAGATCAATTTATTGATTATATTCGTAACGATAATCAAGACGTTTTCGAGTTAGATGATATTAACACCTTAATTGAAGACGTCGTGAATGTAGAAAAACCTCATAATAGAAACGTTATTTTTAGCGGCACTCGTTGCCCTAAGATTCCGTTAAAACACATCGCCATTAAACGTGTTGTCGCCAATTTAATTCAAAATGCACTTCGTTATAGCGACGGTGACATTGAATTAACGTCAGGCGTAGACAGCGAAAAAGGCTATGTTTATTTTATTATTAAAGATAATGGCGATGGCATTCCCGAAGAAGATATTGAAAGTTTATTTCACCCTTTCACTCAGGGCGATAAAGCAAGAGGTGGTGAAGGAAGTGGTTTAGGTCTGGCGATTATCAAACGTATAGTCAATAGCCATGGTGGTAATGTTGTTTTGTCAAACCACAAAGAAGGTGGCTTAGAAGCTCAGGTTTGTTTACCGATTAAAAGAAGATAGATAATACCATCGTCGTTGGCTTTGTCGCCCAATTCCTGTAAATCAGAGACAAAAAACCCACTGAATTTATTCACTGGGTTTTTTATTTTATTGTTTAAAGCTAATGGCTAAAGTTGTGGACCAGCAACAACTAAAGCTTTACCGTTATCAGTATCAGTAAATTTTTCAAAATTATTAACAAAGCGATTGGCTAAATCTACCGCTTTACTTTGCCATTCAGTTTTATCTTGGTAAGTGTTTCTAGGATCAAGAATATCTCCTTCAACACCTTCAATAGTCTTGGGTACGGCTAAGTTAAACATTGGAATAACCGTTGTTTCAGCATCATCAATTGAACCGTCTAAAATCGCGTCAATAATCGCACGAGTCGCTTTAATCGAGATACGCTTACCTGTGCCATTCCAACCAGTATTAACTAAGTATGCTTCTGCACCAACTTTAGCCATACGTTTATTCAAAACCTCTGCATATTGAGTTGGATGTAAGCTCAAGAATGCGGCACCAAAACAGCTTGAGAAAGTTGGCGTCGGTTCGGTAATACCACGTTCAGTACCTGCTAATTTAGCGGTAAAACCTGATAAGAAGTAATATTCTGTTTGCTTAGGAGTTAACTTAGCAACTGGAGGTAATACACCAAAGGCATCAGCCGTTAAAAAGATAACCTTTTTAGCATGACCTGCACGTGAAACCGGCTTAACAATATTGTCTATGTGATCAATAGGATAAGATACTCGAGTATTTTCAGTAGTTGAATTATCATCAAAATCGATTTTACCCTTAGCATCAACTGTTACGTTTTCTAATAAGGCATTACGACGAATAGCGTTGTAAATATCAGGTTCATTTTCTTTACTAAGGTTAATAGTTTTTGCATAACAACCGCCTTCAAAGTTGAAGATACCATTATCATCCCAACCGTGTTCGTCATCGCCAATTAGTTGACGTTTAGGATCAGTAGAAAGAGTTGTCTTACCTGTACCTGAAAGACCGAAGAAAATAGCTGTGTCACCATCTTTACCAACATTAGCACTGCAATGCATTGAAGCGATACCTTGAAGCGGAAGATAGTAATTCATCATCGAGAACATACCTTTCTTCATTTCGCCACCGTACCAAGTACCACCGATGAGCTGAATTTTTTCAGTTAAGTTAAAAGCAACAAAATTCTCTGAATTTAAACCTTGTTCTTGCCACTTATCATTTACCGTTTTTGCACCATTCATTACGATAAAATCTGGCTTATAATCTTTTAAGTCTTCATCACTTGGACGAATGAACATGTTTTTAACAAAATGCGCTTGCCAGGCCACTTGAGTAATAAAGCGAACTTTTAAACGAGTTGCTTTATCCGCACCACAAAAAGTATCAACAACGAATAGTCTCTGATCCGAAAGTTGTGAAGCAACTAACCCCTTCAAGTGATCCCAAGTTTCTGGGCTCATCGCTTTGTTGTCATTTTTACCTTGATCTGACCACCAAACACTATCGCGGGTTATATCGTCACAAACAATATATTTATCTTTAGGTGAGCGACCGGTAAAAATACCTGTATCAACGTTTACCGCTCCGAGTTCTGTCTCTACGCCTTTATCAAAACCTGTTAGACTTGCTTTAGTTTCTTCAGCAAAAAGTAATTCGTACGAAGGGTTATAAACAACTTCTTTTACGTTATTAATGCCGTATTGAGATAAATCAATCGAGTTTTCTAAAGCGGTCATAGCCAAAACACTCCTAGGTGGTGAGATAAAATTAAATTATATACCTAAAGCACTTCATAAAATTTAAAGTGACTTGGGTATATAAAACAACAGAGCAATTTTCACTTCATTATTTGAGCAATCATTCTAGGGGATCAGCAATCAAAACTAAAGCGAAATATCGCATAACATGTAAGTTTTCATGGCATATTACATGATTGGATCAAAGTGAGTACTGTCCGATGCTTGATGATGAAACGAGTTTGTTGAAAATGAAAAGTTTAATGGCCATGACATCTCATTTTAACTGAAAATAATCTTGCTATAACGTATTGTTTTTTCAAATTAACACTATCGTTGTACCTAGTTAATTTGGTCAACCAATTAGTTAGATGACTCAATCTTTTGATAATAAAACTATCTATACGGCTAAGCAGAATTTATAATTGATTGGATTTACTTTTAAACATTAACCTTATTGGTATTAGCATGAGCTCAGAAGATATATACAAAAATAATCCATTACATGGCATTAAATTAGAGCAAGTATTAAATGAATTGGTCGATCATTATGGCTGGGAGATTCTCTATGCTTATTTAAATCTAAATTGTTTTAAAACCAATGTCAGTACTTTATCAAGTCTTAAATTTCTTAGAAAAACAGATTGGGCTCAAGAAAAGGTAGAAGGCTTTTATATGTATCAATATAAAGGCTTACCAAGGGCAGATGATGAACAATTTCAATTACCCCCTCGCGATCGCATAGTACCAGCACATGATAAAATTGGCCTACCTGCTGAGTTAAGCTTACCGGACGCTGAACGGTTACGACAAAAACGGGCGAGTAATGCTCGAGCTAGAAATAGCAGTCCAGCTAACCCTTGGGGTAATGTACAATAACTTAAATATAGCCTAATTATTGAACCCTGATGTATATCAGTAAACTATGTCTATGAAATAAATAAACATAGTTTACTTCTTGAAATCCAAAGTTAAAAATTAACCCAACATTAAATAAAGGCAAAAGCATCAGCATACATGTGCTCTAATGATGCACCATGTTTAACAAAATCACTTCTTACTAGACTTATCATTTCAAAACGGCCAGCCAGATAAATATCATAGGGTGCTAAACTAATAATGTCATGCATTACTGCTTGATGAACCAAACCAGTTCGACCTTGCCAGTTTTCATCAGGTGTCTCAACAACTGGAATAAAGTTAGCATGTGGTAATTTAGCGACTATTGCCGCAGTTTCAGCTAACTCATAACAAGCACTTGGCTCACGTAAACCCCAATAAACCATAACTGGTCGAGTACTTTTTTGTTCTGCTAAATATTCAAACATTGATTTGATATAAGAGAAACCTGTACCACCGGCCATTAATAATAATGGTCGATCACTGGCCGTTATTAATTGCGCATTGCCTAAGGGTATTTCGATGGTAACTGTATCATTAGATCTGATTTTTTCAATTACTTGCATCGGATAACTATCGGCACCAAAAGCACCAATTTGTAGCTCAATAAACTCTGAATTCGGTGAACTCGCAATTGAAAATGGACGTTTGTCGTCATCGCTCATGACAAAATTTAAATACTGGCCAGGAATAAAATCAACGGCTTGATCAGGCTTAAGCAACACTTTATATACATGTGTTGTTAGTGACGTAATCGAGTGAACCTGACAATTTATAATATTCATTTTTTTAAAAACCTTAACTTATACTGCAACACTGATCAGCTTAATCATCTAGTAACTGACCATAGCTAATTATTTGAAGATGCCGAGATCATCCCATAACGCATCGACTTGAGATTTGACCTCTTCGGTCATTGTAATTGGCTCACCCCAATCCCTAGTTGTTTCACCAGGCCATTTATTAGTGGCATCTAACCCCATTTTTGAGCCTAAACCAGAAACAGGTGAAGCAAAGTCTAGGTAATCAATCGGCGTATTTTCAATTAGTACCGTGTCACGACTTGGATCCATTCGCGTGGTCATAGCCCAAATAACGTCTTCCCAATCCCTCGCATTAATATCATCATCACAAACAATAACAAATTTGGTGTACATAAATTGACGTAAGTATGACCAGACGCCCATCATTACGCGTTTAGCATGCCCAGCATACTGCTTTTTAATAGTAACGACAGCTAAACGATACGAACACCCTTCAGGTGGAAGATAGAAGTCTTGGATCTCAGGGAACTGTTTTTGTAAAATTGGGACAAATACTTCATTGAGAGCTACACCTAAAATCGCAGGCTCATCTGGTGGACGACCGGTGTAGGTACTATGATAGATCGGATTTTTACGCTGTGTTATATGAGTAACAGTAAAAACAGGAAAATCATCAACTTCATTGTAGTAACCCGTATGATCGCCGTAAGGCCCTTCAGGTGCTAATTCATTGGGGTCAAGATAGCCTTCCAAAATAATCTCTGCTGAGGCAGGTACTTCTAACTCATTGCTAATACATTTGACCACTTCAGTTTTACTGCCGCGCAATAATCCTGCAAAGGCATATTCAGATAAAGTATCTGGTACTGGAGTAACGGCTCCTAAAGTAGTCGCTGGGTCTGCACCTAAAGCAACAGAGACAGGATAATTTTCGCCTGGATTAGTTTTCTTAAACTCTTGAAAGTCCAATGCTCCGCCACGATGAGAAAGCCAACGCATAATAACCTTGTTTTTACCTAGTAACTGCTGGCGGTAAATACCTAAATTTTGTCTTTCTTTATGTGGGCCTCTTGTCACCGTTAAGCCCCAAGTGATCAAAGGCGCAACATCTCCTGGCCAGCAAGTTTGAATAGGATATTGAGTTAAGTCGACCTCATCACCAGTAAAAATTTGTTGCTGACAAACTGCTTTTTTTAGCAACTTGGTTGGCATATTAAGCACTTGCTTATAGATAGGCAATTTACTGAGGGCATCACGAAAGCCTGAGGGTGGTTCAGGCTCTTTTAACATGGCTAATAGTTTGCCAACATCACGAAGTGCCTCAACGTCTGATTGGCCCATAGCCAAGGCAACACGCTCTGGTGTACCAAATAAATTGGTTAACACTGGAATAGAGCTTTCAACGCCATCTTTACCTATAGGACGTTCAAATAATAACGCAGGACCTTTAGCACGTAATGTACGGTCACTAATTTCAGTCATCGCTAATTCAGTAGAAATCGGTTGGCTGATACGCTTTAGTTGACCCATTTTTTCTAACTGGTTAATAAAGTCTCTTAAATCACTATATTTCATAAATAAACTTATTTCTTAGTAAGAATAACTGCATCTCATCGTTTGCTGATAACACTCTTTTTAATAAAAAAGTGACTCACACTGAGAAAAACTTTGTTCCTTAAAAACAAAAACCAGCCACAATGACTGGTTTCTATTAATAACATATATGACTACTTACGTTTCATTGAATCAAAAAATTCATTGTTAGTTTTAGTCATCGCTAATTTATCAATTAAGAACTCTATCGCAGCAACTTCATCCATTTCGTGAACAATCTTACGTAAAATCCACATTTTTTGCAGCTCATCAGGCTTAGTGATTAACTCTTCACGACGTGTACCACTGCGATTAATATGGATAGCTGGAAAAACACGCTTTTCAGAAGCTTTACGAGACAAGTGTAGCTCCATATTACCTGTACCTTTGAATTCTTCATAGATAACTTCATCCATTTTAGAGCCGGTCTCTATTAACGCTGTTGCAATAATAGTTAAACTACCACCTTCTTCAATATTACGTGCTGCACCAAAAAAGCGCTTTGGACGATGCAAGGCATTGGCGTCAATACCACCGGTTAATATTTTACCTGATGAAGGGATAACGGTATTGTATGCACGGGCTAAACGAGTAATCGAGTCGAGTAAAATAACCACATCTTTTTTATGTTCAACTAAACGTTTGGCTTTTTCAATTACCATTTCAGCAACTTGGACATGACGATTAGCTGGTTCATCAAAGGTAGAAGCAATAACTTCACCCTTAACTAATCGACGCATCTCTGTAACTTCTTCAGGACGTTCATCAATAAGTAATACCATTAATTCGGCATCGGGATGGTTATGAGCAATACTTTGCGCAATATTTTGTAGTAATAATGTTTTACCTGCCTTTGGCGGCGCAACAATCAAACCACGTTGACCTTTACCTATTGGTGAAGCTAAATCTAAAACACGCGCTGTAATGTCTTCCGTCGAACCATTACCACGTTGCATGGTAAATCGGTCAGTTGGATGAATTGGTGTTAAATTTTCAAATAATATTTTATTACGAGAGTTTTCAGGTCGGTCAAAGTTAACTTCAGCAACTTTTAATAAGGCAAAGTAACGTTCACCATCTTTCGGTGGGCGAATTTTACCTTGAATCGTATCGCCGGTCCGCATGCTAAATCGTCGGATTTGACTTGGTGATACATAAATATCATCAGGCCCTGCTAAATATGATGAGTCTGACGAACGCAAAAAACCAAAACCATCTTGGAGAATTTCTAACACGCCGCTGCCAAAGATATCTTCGCCGCTTTTAGCATGCGCTTTTAATATAGCAAAAATAATGTCTTGTTTACGGGTTCTAGCAAGGTGCTCTAGCTTCATTGATTCAGCTAATGCAACTAATTCGCTAATGGATTTTTCTTTTAGTTCGGTAAGGTTCATAGTGGAGTTCTTAAACATATTTGGTCTAATGTTGTTGTCTTGTCAGATGACAATATAAAAAAGCAGGAGTAGAAATGTTGATGTGTCTTTATGTGTATTTTCTTCGAGGAGCTAAATTTAGCACTAAATAGTGGTCTCGTAAAGTAAGCAGCTTGTATTTTTATCGCACAATCGCTTATTTTTCACCCTTAAAATCGCTTAATGCTACTATTTATAAGATAACAAAGGCCCAAATAACTATTTATTGAACCTTTGTTCTTTTTATTATATAGAGTCGATTAAATGTTTTTATCTAAAAATTCTTTCAATTGAGTTTTTGATAACGCACCTACTTTAGTATCAGCTAAAGTACCATCTTTGAATAATAGTAGCGTTGGGATACCACGAACACCATATTTAGGTGGTGTAGTTGAATTTGTATCAATATTTAATTTACCAATAGTTACTTGCCCTTGATATTCATCAGCAATATCATCCAAAATTGGTGCAATCATTTTACATGGTCCACACCACTCAGCCCAAAAGTCTACTAAGACTAGACCTGACGCATTTAGAACGTCAGCTTCAAAACTGTCATCGGTAAGTTGGATAATTTTATCGTTCATTATATTCTCCGTTGAGGCTGTCATAATTGCCTAAAGTTATTAAATTAACGAGAGTATAACCTCATCATTATATATTCGATACCGTTTTTTAAAGATACCTGTTAAGCTAGCTCTTATGAAACAAACACACTTAACTGAAATAAAATTCGCCGACCTAAATCTTGCTCCGCAAGTAGTCACCGGATTAGAAGCCATGGGCTTTCATCATTGCACGTCTATTCAGGCGAAATCATTACCGATACTTTTAAAAGGTACCGATATAGCAGGTCAAGCTCAAACAGGTGAGGGTAAAACCATCGCCTTTTTAGCAGCCACATTTCACCATTTACTGCAAAAACCTAAACCAGATCATAACCAACCTCGCGCCTTAATCATGGCACCCACCCGTGAACTTGCAATACAAATTCATCGCGATGCCATTGAAATGGCAAAAAGCACTGGATTACGTCTTGGCATAGTTTATGGGGGCGAAGGTTATGAAAGTCAACGCCAAGAATTACAAAATGGTGTCGATATATTAATTGGCACTTGTG
>Ga0307488_10000132_pt1 | contig 53394 bp, 60 predicted proteins | sample SB02metaG_FD_202248 | JGI IMG/M metagenome (GOLD analysis project Ga0307488, IMG submission 202248) | Sea-ice brine microbial communities from Beaufort Sea near Barrow, Alaska, United States - SB 0.2 | ecosystem: Environmental > Aquatic > Marine > Coastal | place: USA: Alaska | collected... | reverse complement strand
ACCTACAGGAACCAGTGTCCAAGCGTTAGGAACATTAGATTCTTTTAATTTATTTACTGGTACCGGTGCTATTTCAACAACCGGAACAGATACAACAGTTGCATTAGGTATAGGAACAAATAGCGGCGCCATTACAGGATTTGGAAGTTATGGCGACTCATATCTTAATGCTGATCTAAGAGAAGAAGACGATGCAGTTGATGAAGCAGTAGAGATTATTGTAAAAGAAATTAATCCTTTAATTTATTATACTACTGACGACAACAGTGGTACAATAACTGTAGTATGTGATAACAGTGCATCAGCGGCAGACTTACAACATAGAATTAGAACTATTGGTGGCGGTTGGACCAGAAGTACTGGTGCCTACGCTGTATCATCAGTTGGACCTAACAACATTGATACAAGCGGTTCATTAGTAACTCTAGCAGCAACGCTAACAGCAACATAATTAACTTAGTGGTTGACACTTATAACATAGGTGTTATACTTAAACTAAGATAAACAAGTAACACTGAAAGGTTACACAAAATGAGCGCATATGTACAAGAAGCAATTGAAAATTCCGGCATTAACAGAACAGAGCTAGTAGCAGCCTGTGCTTATATGATTCGAACAAAACTAGCAACTGGTCAACATGATGCAATTAAACAACTTGCGTCAGGTAAAGTAGACAGTGTTGAATTAACAGAACAAATGATACGCTCATTCCAGGTTGAACTTGAAGAAGAAGAAATTGTTAGCCAAGTTACGCCTGAAGAAGAACTCAGAACATTAATGAGTAACAGTGTAGAATAATAAATATTTTCATGATAAAGAAATGTGCAGAATGTAAATTTGAATTAGACAGTAACGACTTCTGTCCAATTTGTAGAGTAAAAAGATAATGCCCTTATAGCTGAGATGGTTTAGCAGCTGATTTGTAATCAGCAGACGGGAGTTCGAATCTCTCTGGGGGCACCATATGCGAGCATGGTGGAATGGTAGACACGCTAGATTTAGGTTCTAGTGCAGCAATGCGTGGAGGTTCAAGTCCTCTTGCTCGTACCATATAAAGAGTTTTGTTCCTCTTGTAAAACAATTGAACAAATGGTGCCCAGGATGTCCTAAGCAGGACTTGAAACTGCTTAACTAATTCGTCAATGCGGGTTTGCTAACAGTAACAGACACTACAGGCGTCATGTCAACTACTGCGGTAAGGTTCGACTCCTTAATTGACACCATATAAGGTCCCTTCGTCTATCGGTTAGGACATCTGGTTTTCAACCAGGAAAGAGGGGTTCAACTCCCCTAGGGACTACCAAGGTAATGGAAAGTAGATCAATGGTAGATCATTTGTTTTTGGTACAAAAGGTTGAAGGTTCGAGTCCTTCCTTTCCAGCCAATAAAAAGGAAGCACAATGTTTACTGTAGAAATGGACTGGGATGAAGTTGCAATAACTATATTAGATGATAATGGAGTGCAGGAAGATGTAGGTGTATTCCTTTATGATGATATGGTATATATACGACAGTGGAATGAAAAGAACAATAAATTTGAAGTAATTACCCTAGCACCAAACATGTGGGAGCAGTTAGTAGCTTCTATTAATTCTAGTTCAGGTGCATATCTCTACACAAATAAATAACTTGACAAACCTAGTTATTTGTTGTATACTCGTTAAATAACAGTAGATAAACAGTTCTAGGAGAACGCAACATGGCAAAAGCACTTGGTATTAAGATCCCAAAGAAAAAAGTTCGGGCAACTTCGCAAGTTAAGCGCGGTGCAAAAACTATAGGTGAACCTTCTTGGGACGGATGTGAAAACTGGAGTGGCGCTGTTTATCATAAATTCCGTAGAGACACTAGCATGTTCTACTATCAAAACTACAAGCCTGCAGATTTATATACTTCTATCTTTACTTGGATGGAAAAGAACGGGTATACAGCAGAAGAAGTTAGTAATGCAAAATCAGCACCTAACAGCTATCTAAGTATTACAACAGGCATTTATTGTAAGATGATGCTAAGAGGTATGCCAGATAGCAATCCTAAACATGATGCACACTGGGCGTCATTACCAGGTTGTACGGGCGATAGTCTTCCTCTAGCAAGTGATTTTATTAACAAGCATGTGAAAATTGCAATGCATGAAGGTTCAAAAGTTACAAAGGTTAAAGAAGAAGTTGCCGAAGTAACAAAGAACGTGCATGTACCTACTATACAAGAACGTATTCGAGATCAAGCATTGTTACAAAGCGAAGCAATTGACGAATGGTTAGATGGTTGGTTTACTGATCGTAAGAAGTTTGATCCAAAGGGCTTTGACTTTAAAGCACACTTTCAAAAGAACAATGTTACACAGGCACACGCTCGTAAGATTAAAACGTTCTTTGAAAATGAAATTATTGACTTTAAAGATCTAGAACGTATGCCTACAGCAGGGCAACTAAAGAAGATGAGTGAACACGATGCTGAGATGTGGGCTCAACTTAAAGAAGGTTATTCACATCTTAAGAAAGCAGACATTAAGATGTTTGTGTCTGCTATCGAAGGATTGTTAGATGCTCTTAACTTTGTTGTTGAAAGTGCTAAAGCAACTAGAACACCACGCAAGGCTAAGCCTAAGAGTGCAGACAAGCTTGTAGAGAAGTTGAAGTATGCTAAGACTGATGACAAGTATAAGATTGCAAGTATCAATCCTGTAGACATTATTGGAGCAAATGAGCTTTGGGTGTTTAACTCTAAAACACGTAAACTGGGAAAATACGTTGCTAAGAACATTGATCCTAAAGGTATGGGACGCCCTGGAAGTGGGCTTAGTGTCAAAGGCACAACTATTATCGGCTTTGATGAAACACAAAGTGTACAAAAGACACTGCGTAAACCTGCAGATCAACTTAAAGAATTTAAGAAAGCTGGCAAGGTTGCACTACGTAAGTTCTTAGATGATATTGCAACCACTGATACAAAGCTTAACGGGCGTTGCAATCCTGAGACAATATTAGTTAAAGTAGCATAAAAGCATTAATCTATAATCTATAAATAAATGCGAATGGATCAAAAAGACAATGCCGAACTTCTTAATAAGGCAAAGAAGATAGAAAAACAAGCAGAGCGTTGGGATTTATATGCAAAAATCGTCCCTACGTTCTTTTTAATTGCCTGTTTTATACTTCTTGTTTTTAAGATAGCTAGCTTTGATACAGTGTTTTGGGTTGGTATGAGTGCATTTGCTGCAACTGCGGTAACTTGGTGGTTCTGGACAATATTTACTATTAGGTATCTAGTAAAAACTCTTAGCCGTGCATCGACAGGACTGCTAGAAGTTAGTAACGAACTTCGCGATGTAAGGAAGGATTATTTTGAAAATGAAACTAATAACAACAACGATGATCTCTAATTTAGTTAGTGGACTAAGTCTGTGCTTATTAATCGTCTTTGGATTTTCTTATATTAAATTTATAAACTCTCCAATATATACAAGTTATAAAATTGAAATTATAAACAACCCGATTAATGACCAGAAACACTTAGACTTTGCTATGACTGGCACAAAAGTACTAGACTGCACTGCTAACAGCGTATACGGGGTAGCTACAAGAGATGACGGCCTACAAGTAAGGCTTGACGAGTTTCTGCGCATGTACACACACAATGTACCTAAAGGAGAAACTCTCCGAAATACTTGGACACTTCGCAATCCGGGGTTGTCACCTGGGTCATATCGTGTTGCTATGATTTCTGATTGGAGTTGTAGACATTGGATATTTACAGAAACAACAACTAGAACTCACGACAGCATTTATCTAATAGTAGAATAAGTAAATACATTCATGTCATTATTGTTGATAGGCAACGGCGAAAGTCGAGCTAACATTGATCTAGATAAAATTAAAATGCACAAGATAGGTTGCAATGCAATCTATAGAGATTACTATGTAGATGATCTCGTGTGCGTTGATAGGCGAATGGTTATTGAATCTTGTCAGGCAGGGTACGCTGGCAATGTATACACTAGGGCTAATTGGCAACATTACTTTGTAGACAAATACCCTAACGTACAATCTGTACCAGAACTTCCATACCAAGGCACTAATAGACAAGACGACCCTGTTCATTGGGGAAGTGGAAACTTTGCTCAACTGCTAGCTTGCCAAACACATCACAAAAAGATTTATGTATTAGGATTTGATCTTTACAGTTCGAACGAAACACAATTACACAATAATGTATACAAAGGATCAGAAAACTACAACATAGAAACTCACAGAGCAGTTGATCCAAGATATTGGATTATACACTTTGCAAAGCTATGCGAAATATACAAGTATAAGAAATTTATTATTATTGCGGACAACGATTGGAAACGACCCAAAGAATGGCGTTTGCATAATGTTGAACAAATAAATATTGACAACGTATACGATATATGTTAAACTATACACAAGGACTTAGCGTCAACCCTTCTAACTCTGCCGCTCATATGTTAACTACAGGAGATTAAAATGGCATATTATTCAACTAAACATTACGGACATAACATTGGACTATCAGCGGTATTTAGACAGCCTAATGCAGATCATTCACACTGTCACTTACTGCATGGTTACAGCCTGGCATTTACATTTACATTTGGCTGTGATGAACTAGACAATAAGAATTGGGCAGTAGACTTTGGTGGACTGAAGCCGCTAAAGAAATGGCTAGAAGATAACTTTGATCACAAGACAGCAATTGATCGCAACGATCCATTCTTGTATAAGTTTGCAGAACTTGAGAATATGGGACTTGCAGAAATTGTTGTTATGGATGGCGTCGGTGCAGAGAAGTTTGCAGAACACGCATTTAACTTTGCAGACAAACTAGTACGTGAAGCAACAGATAATCGTTGCTATTGTGTACGAGCAGAATGTGCAGAGCATGGTTCTAACTCGGCTATCTACGAAGCATAAGAATGACACAACACAACTGGATTGTTTGCCTGAAGCATGGTAAAAAGTACACAAGTGATTATGTAAATGTATTGTACAGTATGATCAAGCGTCATAGTACAGTAGACTTTAAGATGGCTTGCTTCACTGAAGATGCTTCGGGCATCGATCCAGACATACACATATTTCCTTTACCTGAAACAAATGGCGTAAAAGGTTGGTGGTACAAGCCCTACTTCTTTAGTTCAGAACTTCCAGTTAAGGGGACGATACTATATTTTGATCTAGATATAATTATATTTAAAAATATTGATTACTTGTGGACATACGAACAGGATAAGTTTTGTATCATCCGTGACTTTAATAGATGCAACGTGCCAACTTGGAATAGAATGAACTCAAGTGTGTTTCGAATAACTACAGGACAGCACACTCATGTCTGGGACGACTTTATTAAAAATCCTAGTTTAGGTGTATCTAGGATGCATGGAGACCAAGACTGGATATTCTTTAAGACAAGAGACCTGCAATATAAGTTTTGGCCAGAAGAATGGATACAGAGCTATAAGTGGGAAATGCGTAACAAGCCTGCTATGGTACGAGACAAGCAAGGTGTTAGAAACTTTATGACTCCGGGCGAACCTAAGGTATTGCCTAAAACTAGTGTAGCAGTATTCCACGGTGACCCTAATCCTCACAATTGTATAGACCCATGGTGCAAGGAAAATTGGCGTTGACAAACTTTAAAAAACGTGTTATACTATTTAAACAATGGTACAAACAACTAAGGCAACATCCGCACTATGCATGGTACAACTGTATAGCATGGGCAATACACAATTCAGGCACACACGAACTCGACGGGAGTTATAGAAAATGGTAACACAACGTATAGGCTTTGCATGTAAGTACATGCACCCAGATCAAACACAGAAGAAGAAGGTGCTTGAAGAAATTCAACGTCCGCTAAATACTCGTAGCACAACAGTACAATGGCTTAACAGACAAACTGTTGATGTAGCCGAGCAACGCTTGTGGGACATTATGGTCCATAACATTGCCGCATACAAAAAGTTGATTGAATATGTTGGAAGTCTTCCTCCAGAACTTAGAATGGTACGACTGGGCAGTGATGTATTACCTGTTTATACTCAGCGTGATTGGGCTTATTATTGGCAGCAACCAGATGTGGTCGCATACTGCGAACGAGAGCTTGCAAAAGTCGGAGACACAGCAAGACTACTTGATGTCAGGTTATCCATGCATCCGGGGCAATTTACTGTACTGGCCAGTGATAATCCGGATATTGTAGATAGGAGCATAGAAGAATTTGAATATCACACCGATGTCATCCGCTATATGGGTTACGGCAGACAATTCCAAGACTTTAAATGCAACGTTCACATCTCAGGCAGAAACGGTCCAGCCGGTATCAAAGCCGCCCTCAAGCGGTTATCGACAGAGGCGAGAAACACCATCACAATCGAGAACGACGAAAACAAATGGGGCATCGCAGACAGTCTCGAACTTGCAGATGACCTTGCACTTGTCCTCGACGTACACCATCACTGGTGCCGAGAAGGTTCATACTTACAGCCCACCGACGATAGATATAAGCGCATAGTAGATAGCTGGCGCGGCGTTCGTCCTGCAATACATTATTCGTATAGCAGAACAGAACAATTGCCCGAAGGTTATGCACATGACACGCTACCAGACTTTCCTGCACTACTAGAAGCAGGCTACAAGAAAGGCAAACTACGTGCGCACAGTGATTACTATCCTAACAACGCTGTTAATGACTATGCACTAAGTTTCTTGCCTTACACAGATATCATGTGCGAGGCGAAGGCTAAGAATTTAGCAAGTATTAAATTATGGGAATATAGCAATGAAATATGATATAGACGAAGACACAAAGGATCTACTAGGAGAAATAATGACCTGGGCTCAAGCTATGATAGATCTACAAGTAGACGATGAAGTCCGTGATGAAATGCAAGATGTTATGACAGACCTTGCTGATATTATGGGTATCACATATAAAGAAATACACGTACAAGAATCTGTAAACGACAAAGGTCAAACAGTTGTGCAAGTTGTTCTATCAGAAGATGAAGAACCTGCACCTAAGAAGTCGCACCTAACACTAGTATCCAACGCAGAAGAATAAATATTAGTATGAATTATTTAAACAAAATGTACGGGCGTAAGACAGCGCCTACAACTGCAAGCGACAAGAACCCTAATCGTGTAACTGGCGGATTAAGAGCGCAAGGCGTTGATCGATTTACTATGGTAGCTGAAGATGGATCTAGTAAAGAAATCCCCACAATTGAATATGTTCGTAGTTTGGAAGAACAGCAGAGAAAAATGCGTTCGGCAATTACTGTTCTAGAACGCAAGCTTACAAGACAAGACTCTTCAATAACAACACTTCAGGCAAATTTACATTCAAAGTAAACTAATATCTACCAAAGAAGAAGCTTTCATATTCCATACAGTACGGCGTTCTACGCCTTTTTGCTGTGCAAATTTCTTACTATCACAGTTCTTACATACGTGAAAGTAGGAATTGCTTAGGCGCTTTGGATCCATACTGCCCTTGGGTCTAGTAAATTCAGAAAAGCAACAATCGCATCTCATTAAAATATAAGATTTATCGCGATAATAGGTGTGTTTAGCACCAGTTTTTGATTTACGTACATACCGGTTTCGTTCTGTAAACTCATTTAAATACATAACTATATTTACATTAAGATTACAAAAACTTTTAATAAATACTATCACAGAGGAATTAATATGACAATTTGTACACTAACTCCAGCAGCTAATCAACAAATTAGCACTATATGTCAAGAAAACGACTGCTATGCTGTTACTCTTAATATCAAGGGCGGTGGATGCGCAGGGTTTGAATACGATTGGGGAACTGCTCAAGAAGATGAACTAGAAGCAGGTGACGAATTAATCCAATGCGATACGGGTAACTTTTCAATTAGTGCAGCTAGTATAATGTTCTTAATTGGAACAGAAGTAGACTATGTAAAAACTATTGTAGGTTCAAACTTTGAAATTAGAAATCCTAACGCACAATCATCATGTGGTTGTGGTGTAAGTGTAAACTTTGATATGGACAAGCTAGCAGGAATACCTGATCTAGCAAGTTCAGCTATTTAACGGAGCAAAAAATAAGATGGCAAGACGTGAGATTAATATTGGTGTTGAAGGTAATGACGGAACAGGTGACAGCCTACGTGAATCATTTAACAAAGTTAACCAAAACTTTAACGAGATTTATGGATTCTTAGGACAAGGCGGCGCTATTGGGTTTGTTGACCTAGCTGATACTCCAGAGTCAATGGCTGGACAATTAAACAAAGTTCCAGTTGTTACTTCTGTAGCAGGAACTGAAGTACTACAGTTTAAAACACTAGCAGGAAGAGCTGGCTCAGGCATTAACGTAAACTTTGATGCTGAACTAGGATCTATTCTTATTGAAAACACTACTGCTACTATTGTACTTGATAATACTCCAGAACTAGGCGGCACACTACACGGTAGGAGCGGACAAGGTTTTGAGAACGGCATTGTTGGTATAGATACTAGCGAACGTATGCTAAATCGTGTTAACGCTTTATACAACACTACATATACTCCTGCGGACATTGTTATTGACAAAGGATTAGCTGACTCTTCCTACATTGAACAAGGTCAAGCAAAAATGGTAGGCGAACTAGGTTTAAGAGATCAGCCTACAGTAGCACCAATTTATACAATTTCTAATCTAGCAGCCGGCGTAATACATATTACTGATCATGGATTTACTACAGCCACAGATGGTAAAGCAGTTAAGCTTATAGGTTCAGCAGAAGGCTACAATAATGCACTAACGTATTATATGAGAGTTCCTCGTTATACAGCATTTGAATTTTCTGTAACTAGTGTAGTTACACTTGCTAGAGGATTACAAATACGTCAGGCAGCAAGCGGGGCAACCGGTGTAGTAGCACAAACAGTTACAAACAGCGCATCAGTGTATCTTAGAGATATTGCTGGAGACTTTAGTATAAGTGCAGGCACACTTGAATCATCATCTGATGGCGGCGCAACTTGGGTTAATATCGCAGTAAGTTTACTAACAGTATATAACTCTAGTGCTGAAGAAGTGTTTCTTGAAGAAGATGACGTAGTTCTTTACACAACAAGATCAGCTGCTAAAAAAGGACAATCTAATTATGTAAACGGATTTAACGCTGTAGGAACTATTTACTTACAAGATGCAGAATATGATAAATCTTTAAGAGGATTATATAATGCAGATGAAGCTGTTCAGCGTCAAGGTGCATTACTTAGATCCGGAGACTCAATGACAGGTCAGTTACAATTAGCTGATCACCCTGGTGAGTTATTTGGCGACGGTGCTCCGAACGGATATACTCTTGTACTTAACGACCCTATAACAGTAGCAGCTGGAGAGAATCTTATCCAACTTAATACTGGTGCAATCGGAGTAGTTAAACTTCCAGTGACTAACAGTCAAACAGTAGAGCTAACTGGTGACAATCAAGCTGTTTGGAGTATGAGTCCATTAGATACAATTACAGCTAGTGTAGCTGGCGCTCTAAATACATACGCGACAGACGTTTATGCACAAGATTTATTAGCAGCAACAAAGTATTATGTTGATCAAACTGCACCAAATTCTAAAGTGAACTTATTTGTTAGCTGGAATAGCGGCGATGATAATATGATCAACGTGCCGGCCGACAGTGTTGGTCGATCATTTGCTAACGCATTTAAAACTGTAGGACATGCAGCACGTTATGCAGAACGTATTATTTACGGCGATGCAAGTGTTACACTAGAAGACTTTGATCGCTTTGACATGGATCCTGCACGTGACTTTGTTATTCCGTTTGATACAACAGCACGTCCAGGTATTAAAGCAATGACTGGACCCTATCGTCAAGTTATTACATATAACGGATCAGATTATTCTGCTAAGGTAGTTATACCGCCACAGGCAGTTGTTGGTCAACCTAATGTGTTTGACATACAACTAGATCACAAAGGCACTGGTATCGATCAAGCTGGCGACAATACTGATGACGCAGATTTCAACAATAACAATATCATCCCAGGAAAAATTATTACAACTAGATTAATTACTGGAAGAGATGTACGTGGTAAAATCTTAAACTACACACAGCGTAGTTCACCTGCACTAAGTGATATTATTAGATATGAATTGTTGACACCAGAAGTAAACTTTACATCAGCAGACGAAGTTGAGTTTGGTAACGCAGTTAAAGACATACAAATTACACTACTAATTGAATCAGGACAATACGAAGAAGAGTATCCGATTAGAATGGCAGAAAACGTATCTGTTAGTGGCGATCACTTTAGACGTGTTATTCTACGTCCTAAAGATAGTATTTCAAAATCACCTTGGGCAAAAACATATTTCCGTAGAGACAGAGCATACGACGGCAATGCTGGTGCAAAGAAACAATACATAACTTTTAATACAGTTGAAACACTAACAGCCGGGCAAGTTATAATACAAGACTTAACTGGAGCAAGAGGTGTTGTTATAACATCTGATACATCTAATTCGTTTGCACTATCAAACTGTCAAGGTGAATTTATAATCGGACCAGATTATAATGTTAGAGCTTACACTGACTACGCAGGAGACAGTGAAGTAGTAACTGACTTGAGTACATATATTAGTATTATTGATGCTGTTGAATTTGGTTATCATTATCTAACAGACCCAGAAAATATTAATAGTACTGCGCTAAACAACAGAGACATGGATGTGTTGTTAATGAACAACGCAACATTTATTAGTGGATTCACTTGTCAAGATCACGGTGGATTTATGGAAGTTCTTGATCCAGCTGGACAGATACAAACTAAATCACCATATACACAAACAGCTGCCTCGTTTACTCGCTCTTTAGGCGATACTGTTAGATTTGCTGGCGGCATACTTATTGACGGTAAAGTAAGTAATCTAGAAGGTTACTTGTATGATGCAGGTGCAGGCAACCCACAAGGCGTTGGTAACACTTCAACTAATGTTGCTGCAAGAATACGTGACGTTAGAGGCGGAACATTTAAACGTTTCCCTTCATTGCCGACTATTATTGTTAAAAATGGTAAGCGTTATCAAATTAACGATATCATTAACCAAAACAGTGTAACTGGTGATTGTACACTTGTTTTTGATATAAACACTCCGTTTGTTAATGCTGGAATTGTACAAGGAATAGCTAATGATCAAAATCCAAATGCAAAATCATTACTAACACTTAATAAAGAATTTATCCAAGACGAAGTAATTGGATTTATTAATGCTACATATCCGTCACTAGTATATAGTGCATCATTATGTAGACGTGATACTGGATATATTGTTGATGCATTGATCGAAGACCTCGATAATGAGAGTTATCAAAAGTCAGTTGAAGCAGGCCTATCTTACTACACTAATGTAAGTGCGCAAATAGCAATTACAACTCAGTTAACAGAAACTGTTGCAGGCATTAATTATATTAGTACACTTGCAAACTGGGTACTTGCACAAAATACAGTAGGTGATCCAGGATTTGGTACAAAGTATTCATTAGCAACACAGACATTAGATGGATCAATACAACAAGAAGCTGGCGCATATACTCTTGTGGATGCTAACATTGATATTATTGTTGATATTATTTCCAATGGTGAAGACCAAGCACCATTTGAAGCGTCTTATAGTATAGTCGGCGACAGAACAGCAGCAGATACTAATGTTGCTGCACAAATTAATTTAGAAACAGCTGGTAACAGATCCATCCTAGCAAACGACTTTACACAAGTTAACGACTTAGCATATGGTGTTTATGTAACAAACAATGCAATTTGTGAACTTGTATCTGTGTTTACTTACTATGCTCACAGATCATACATGACTGACAAAGGTGGCGAAATACGTTCACTTAACGGTTCGAGTATTTACGGTGACTGGGGCCTAGTTTCAACAGGAGTTGATCCAGACGAAATTCCAGATGGTGTAAGACTGCGTGATGATATGATCCAGGTTGCAAAAACTGCACAAGTTAGTGCAAGTGGTGAACAAGCAATGTACATATATGATTATGCTGAAGTACCTCCGCAGTATTCGATTATTGAAGTAAGACACTCTCAAGCACTTATACCTAGACTTGTTACTATTAATGCAGCAGGCACAGGGTATACAGCAGGACAAGTTGTTACTATTACATTACCAGGTGGTTCAAATACTACTACTCCAGTACAAGTGCAAATTACAGCAGTTGGCGGAAGTGGCGAAGTTGTAACTGCTGCAATAATCAGTGGTAACGCAACTAGTATCGGAACATGGGTAAATGACACTAGTGCAATAACAGGACTAGCATGTAATACCGGTGCAGCTACATTTGACATTACATTTGTAAGAGATGTAAAGTATTATGAAATTAATAGTATTGCTGCTACTGGTAACTCGGCAGTTGGCGCAGTTAGAAATGCTGCAATTCTAAAAATTAACTTCGGCGGCACAGGAACAGAGGGTGCAGAACAATTTGGACTTGCACACTCGCTTACTAATGACGAAGTTATTACTATTAGATCTATTAGAAACTTTGTATTCAATGATGTTGCATCACCGCGCCCAGTTAAAAAGGCAAACGCACTAAGCTTCGATGAAACTGATGTTGGTTATAATACTATTGACTATGCATCTAATGATTCACTAGGAAGCGCAGTTGGATCAAGCAGTGCGCAAATTACTCTACAAAGTTCGTTTAACTTTATCAAGCTTCAAGTAGATAACACAAATGCACTAACAACTGATCTAATAATTAACACTCGTACTTACGGTGCAAAAGCAGGCGATGTTAAGATTGCTATTCAAGCTGAAACATTAAGTACTAGAGATATTGATCGTCTAAAGCGTGGACTAATGGTATTTGCCTGGAACGGCGAACTGCATAAAGTTAACAACTATTATACTGGTACAGGCGAAGATAGTTCAGATGTTACTAACTTCCCATATGTTGTTATTAACAATAATGATTATGATAACGATCTAACTACATCCCCAACTACAGGAATTAACTTACCTGTTCATAGAATAAGTGCAGATGTAGACGAGCGTACAACATTAGTTGCAGGCCTAGCTTTAGGTGAACGTGCTAAGATTACAAAACGCATTTCAAACCTACGTGCTACAAACCACGATTTTGCAGACGTTGGTACAGGTTCTTATAACACTACTAACTATCCAAATGCTATTTACGGTGAACCAAAGCAACCATCGTTTACTAGAGAAACAGACGAGTCAGAAGGTGGTCGCGCATTCTACACAAGTACAGACCAAGATGGTAACTTCCGTGTTGGTGAGTTCTTTAAGATCGATCAAGGAACTGGTGAAATTACATTTAACGCTAGACTTGCACTATCCAACGTTAACGGATTGCAGTTTAGTAGAGGTGTTGAAGTTAAAGAATTCTCCGTTGACGAAGAGTTTACAGACAACGCACCAGATGCAGTTCCAACAGAATTTGCAGCAAGGCAGTATATTGATAAGCGTTTAGGAATCGTACACGGTGACCTAGGCTCAGGATCAGGACGTATTGTATCTAATCAAAGAATTGGACCAGGTTACGTTTCATTAAACGGTTCAACACCACTAGAAGGTGATGTTAACTTTACTGATTCGTTTACTGTTATTAATTTACGAAATCCGATTAACGATCAAGATGCTACAACTAAGACTTACGTTGATGGTAAAGTACGTGTTGCACAACAATTAAGTAACTTGTATGATGTTGAGTCATTAACATCAGCAGACGGCGACACGCTTACGTTTAGTGGTATATACGAAGTACCAATTGACACATTCTACTTATCAGGCAGTCCGATTGCAGGTGCAACTATAGCATTTAGTCCAAGTGGAGCAACTGGTGTATTTGCACAATTGTTAGATGTTGCAGGTTCAAATCCGCGTATTAGATTCTTACCAGGAAATGTACTATTATTGCCACAGCCTGGTGATAGCATAACAATTACAAATCCAGACACTAGTGTAGCAACAGCACAAGTAAACTTGTTTGCTGGGGAAGAAGCATTTCCGATTGCGTTCGGTACTAACCAAACAGGTGATGTATTCAACTCGTTTAAATTTACAGCAAGAACTATTGACACTAAATTAGGTAATTCAGGTGCAGATTTAAATGTTGGAGATATATTAGAAATAAGCGGCGGTGTTCGTACTAACGATCCAGAAGGAAATATATATCCGCCAACTCGTATACAAATTGATCAAGTTGATGTAAACGGAAGTGCATTGGCAGTAAGTATTGTATCGGGCTTTGAAGGAGCATATGACCAACCACCGTTCCCATTCGACAATGTACTAGTAACTCCAGTATCAATTTCAAATCCAGCAGCAGCAATGCCAGTACTTGAAATTTACTTCGGTGGTACAAGCATTTGGGAAATTACTGACAACGTTATTTTAAACTCTGATGTAAACACAGATGCTGATATTCTACAAAGTAAATTGTTAATGAATATTGGACAAACAATAGCAGCAACTCCAACTGGTACAAGTCGTCAAGTACAAGCGCAGTTGGGACTGAGCATTTATAGTTCAGTTCACTTTGATGTTGATGTTCGTGGCTGGGTACAATACAAAACTGCTACTAGTACTACTGACGGTCTAGCGCCAAGTCATATGCAATGGGTTCCAACTGATACAGTATTAGGGAGAAGTGGAACTTCGACAACAGACGGTGCAGTGCTTCCGATAACATTTGGTACTGTAGTAGATCAAGGTGGCGGTCTTCGTCACTCAGATGTGGGTGGAACAACACTAGGTCTTGTTTCAAGAACAGCTCACACAGCAGCTTCAAATGATGCAGGTCTTGTTAAAGGTGAGCCAGCTGATGCAACTTACGGAATTGAAATTATTGATGACGGACAGGCAGCAGCTACAGCACACATTGTTAAAACTGATAGTAGCGGTCGTGTAAATGCAGTTGCATATAGAATTTCTAGTCAGACTGTTGTGGAAAGAGGCGGCGACGGCACTGTTGCCGATCCGCATAGACTAGATGTGCGTGACTTTGACAATAACGTAGTGCTTAGTGCAAACGATGGTAACTTGTATAATATTAACACATTAACAGGTACTACGTTACAGGCAACTAACGGCAGCAATGTAACTGTTAATATAACAGGCGCTGACGGTAAAGTTGACGCAGTAAGCGTTGATGCAGGAGACTTACGTTTAAGTTCAGACTTAATTACAAGTGCAAGTGCAAACACACTAGTAATTAGATCACAGGACACAGCTGACAGTGGAACGCTAGGTAACTATGGTGTTAAGATTGATGACAATTTAGTAGTTGCAGGAAACCTTACAGTTGACGGAACAACAACTACAGTTAATTCAACTGTCGTAACAATTGATGATCCGATCTTTACACTAGGTGGTGATTCGGCACCAGGGACAGATGATAATAAAGATAGAGGTATACTATATCGTTGGCACAACGGCTCAGCAGCAAAACTAGGCTTCTTTGGTTATGACGATAGTGCAAGTCAGTTTAAGTTTATTCCTGATGCAGCTATCAGTGGTGAAGTTGTCAGTGGGTCAGTTGGCAATGTAAACTTTGCAGCAGCAGCATTATCAAGTGCAAGTATTACAGGTAACTTACAAGTTGATGGTGATACTACACTAGGTAGCAATGGTAATGATACTGTGTCTATTAATGGTAAAGTTAATACATCGATCATTCCAAATGGTACTGGCACACTAGGCGTTAATGCAACACGTTGGAACAATGTTTACGGAACTACTGTAACAACATCAGCACTAACAACAGGTGCATCTAGCACAGCAGGTACTATTACCGGAGACTGGAGTTTAAGTTCAGGTTCTAGAATGGACGCTACATATGCGGATTTGGCAGAACGTTATGCAGCAGACATGAGTTATGAACCAGGCACAGTATTAGTATTTGGTGGCGATGAAGAAGTAACAGTTACTAATACTAAAGGTGATCGCAGAATGGCTGGCGTTGTTTCAACAAATCCAGCATACTCAATGAACAAAGAATGTGTTGGTGAACATGTTGTAGAATTAGCACTACAAGGGCGTGTACCTTGTAAGGTGCTTGGCGCAGTACGCAAAGGTGACATGTTAGTTGCAAGTGCAATGCCAGGTTATGCAATTGTTGATAATGATCCAAAAACAGGATCTGTAATTGGCAAGTCATTAACACATAAAGCAGATGATAATAAAGGCATTATCGAAGTAGCAGTCGGTAGATTGTAAGGTACTGATAAATACTAATAAGGAGTACAAATGGCTATTAGACAAATCAACATTGGGTTTATTGCTAACGACGGAACTGGCGACGATATCAGATCTGCTTTTGCAAAAATAAACGAAAACTTTGTTTTTCTTGAAGATAATTTAGGGCTGGATAACACAGCCCTAAATGTAGGATCTAACGGAGAAGGACTGTTTAAACAAAAACTAGACGGCGAGTTTCAGTTTAAAAAGATAGAAGCAGGATCCGGAATAGGATTAGACGGTACCGGAGACACAATTATTGTAACTGCAACTAGTGCAGGAGACTTAACAATATCAGACGGCACTGCAACAGACATAATACAAGTTGGATCTGATACATTAACTATAGCAGGTGGTACAAATATTACCACAACAGTTACAGATAATGTAGTTACTATTAATAGTAATGCTACAAGCCTTTCGCAAGATACAAATCCGCAACTAGGTGCTAACTTAGATCTAAACGGAAATAATATTACCGGATCTGGTAATATCAATGTTCTTGGCGAAGTAACTGCAACAGTTGCAGATATTGGTGAGCTGACTGGAAACGTAACTGGAAACGTAACAGGTCTTGTACACGAAATAGATATACGAACAATAGAATCGGCTTTAACTAGTTTTGACTTTGGCCCTATAAACGGATCGTTTGATACAGTTATACCATATTTACTATCACAAATTGACTTAGATCAAGGACAAATTAATCAACCAGATGTGGCTGGTCCTGACTTTGGAATATTTGGTAGTTACAGCGGATCTTAAGAAAGAAATAAATACTAATGTTAATATTACCATTACCAAACGGAGATGAATCAAAATGGCACTAAAATTAAAAAGAGGTTTAGAAGCTGATAGGCTTTTGTACACTCCTCAAGTTGGGGAACTTGTATATACTACTGACAATAAGCAAATTTTTGTTGGTGATGGAACTACAGCTGGTGGAAACCCGGCATCAGGTGGAGGCGTTGTAGCAGGGTTATCTGTTCCGCCAAGTGATCCATTTTATTCAGAAGCACAAGCTGCACTGAATGATCCGTTCTTAGACGGAAATTTACATCTGAGAGGAAACGATATTGTTGGCACAGGTAATATTAATATTACCGGAACAATTACAGCATCAGGCAATGTTAATATTGGTGACGGCGGCGGCGGCGATACAGTTTCTTTTGCTGCTGGAGTTACAAGTAATATAGTTCCAGAAACTGGTAGTACATATAATTTAGGTGCTGGAGATGCAGCTTGGTTAGCAGTTACAGCAGTTACAGGCAATTTTAGTACAGTAAACGCAGTAACTATTAACACACCAGCCGACGGCGGATTATTTGGTAATGTTATAGGTGAAGATAGTACTGTACTAGTTGATTATTTAAATAGTTCAATTAACGCTTCTGCAATCTCCGGAACAGTATCAGCTGCCCTATTAGGGAATGTAACAGGTAACGTAACTGGTAATTTAACAGGTAATGTAACTTTAGATGCTGGTTATGCAAATAATGGCACTACAGTAATTATTGACGGACAACTTAATGCCCAAGGGGCTGCTACCTTCTTTGGTGAATTACAAGGTCTTTTAGTTGGTGATGTAGACGGCGACATGGTTGGATCAGTTACATCAAACGACGAAGCATTAGTAATGGTTGATGCAGATGCAAAAACAGTAGAAGCAACAACTGGTACATTTGGAACTGTAGTATCAACTACTATTAATAGTGCATCAACAGTAGGTATCACAGGCGCAACTGGCACAACAGTAACAGCTACAGCAGGTTCACTTACATTAGCAGGACAAGGTCTAAGTTTAATAGACAATGGGTCAGGAACAACAGTAACAGATACAAATGGTATTGTAGTAACAGGTTCAGTTGACTTTAGTGGAGCAACATTTGCTGGTACAACGACACTGGGCGCGACAGTAACAGGTGACTTAACTGTTGGCGGCAACTTAACTGCTACAGGTAGCATTGCAGCCACAACAGCAGATACCCTATCAACTCCAAGAACAATTAACGGCGTTGGATTCGACGGTAGTGCAAACATTTCTGTTGAAGATAACACTAAGCTTCCAACAAGTGGAGCAATTCCGATGCTTGGCGCACTTACATTGTCAGGCGATCCAACAACAGCACTTCATGCTACAACTAAACAATATGTAGACGGTAAGTTCTTTGACCCAACAGTAAACACAACTGTTAGTGCAGCAGAAACAACATTTGCTAACGCAATTAAAGTGTCAGACATTCAAGAAGAAACTTCTGGACAAGGGATTGCAATAGCATCAGTTAATGGAAATGTTGCAATTAATGCAGGAATTGGAACTGTTGCTCTACAAAATCTTGCAGGCGGCACTGTTACAATCAGTGGATTAGATATTGCTGGTACTAACATTGGAACTACAGATAGTTCAAGTATTACAATTGATAATATTACTACATTTGTAAGTGATGTTACAGTTGACGGACGTTTGTCAGTTGACGAACTTGATGCAACAAATATTACAACATCAGGTGCAGGCGTTCCACGTTTAGAATCAGATACAAACTTAGAAATAAGTGTACCAAACGGCCAAGTTAAGATAACCGACGGCTTATTTACTCTAGCACAGTATACGCTCAGCGGACTAGGTACAGACTTTACACCAGCAAGTGGTGATACTGCATTTGTTGAAGATGCTACATTACCACAACCGCATGTATATACAGCAGGTATGTGGATGCCTATGTTGAGTCCAACTATTGGCTGGACACTTGGCGCTAACGGCACAACAGACTTTACGTTTACTGGCCCAGGATTTACAGGAACAGTAAACGATCCAAACTTTACAGTATATCGTGGACATACATATGTATTTGATAACACTGCAAATGGTGCATCACATCCGTTTAACTTACAAACAAGTGATCCAGGTGTATCGGGATATTCATCAGGTGCGTTGTATACTACAGGAACAAGTGGTAGTATACAAGGTACTTATGTTTGGACTGTTCCTATGGATGCTCCGACATCACTTTACTATGTATGTACTAATCACGGTGGCGCAATGTACGGAACAATAACAGTAGCTTAATAGGAAAAATATAATGTCTGAAAGAGAATATATCGTAACCCTTAATAAGGGTGTAGATTATGAAGCATTTAATGCAGAGATGATTGCATCAACTGGTGCAGGAGATATTCCGCAACGTACTGTTGAAGTTACTAATGCAAGACCATTAAGTACACGAAATACACACTACTCATTAACAGACGCTGAAGCAACAGCACTAAGTAGCGACAGTCGTGTTACAGCAGTAGAGATTCCGCCAGACCAGCGTGACGATATTGAAATGGTACAGTACGCAACACAAGCTGGCACAACAATGGATCGTACAGGTTCAACTGTTGATGCTACTAGAGTAAATTGGGGACTACTACGTTGTGATAGAGCAGCTAATCCTTATACAACCACAGCAGTTCCAGCTGGTGCTAATCACACTTATAATCTTGACGGTAGTGGAGTGGATATAGTTATACAAGATAGTGGAATAGAATATTCACATCCTGAATTTAATAATGCAAACGGACAATCAAGAGTAGAACTAATTGACTGGTATAGTCGCAGCGGATTGTCTGGAGTACAAAACGCTAACCATTATAGAGACTACGATGGACATGGTACACACTGTGCAGGTATTGCAGCAGGTAAAAACTATGGATGGGCAAAGAACTCACAAATCTTTAGCGTAAAGGTTGGCGGACTTGAAGGACCAGGCGATACTGGAACTGGTATTCCTACAACTGATTGTTTTGATGTTATTACAGGTTGGCATAATAATAAACCTGTAGATGAGCTAACTGGTTCCAAACGTCCTACTATTGTTAACATGAGCTGGGGTTACGGCAGAGTGTTTAGTAACATTACAGCTGGAGAGTATCGCGGCGTTGCTTGGACAGGAACTACTAGAGATACAGCTAGAGGCATGGTAGGCGCACAAGTATCTGTTTCAGGCTATAGGCATGTAGTACGAGTGGCATCTGTTGATGCAGATGTAGAAGAAATGATTGATGCAGGAATCATTGTATGTATTGCTGCTGGCAACTCATATCAAAAAATTGACGTCGATGGTGGCGTAGACTACGATAATTTTTACACAAGTGGCGGTTCTGATATATATTATCATAGAGGCGGGTCACCATTTAGTACTCGTGCTATGGTAGTGGGAAATATTGATGATAACGTTACTGGCGGCGAAGTTCGTGCAGCATCTAGTGAACATGGCCCAGGTGTAAACATACTAGCGCCTGGCACAGGAATTATGAGTACAACGTCTGTTACTAATAAATTTGGTGCTACTCCAGTAGCGTATCCACTTAACGAAGCATATAAATCTATGAGCATTAGCGGAACGTCAATGGCATCTCCGCAGGTTGCAGGAGTAGCAGCATTGTACTTGCAAGCATATCCAGCAAAAACACCTGCACAAGTATCTGCTTGGTTAATTGCAAATTCTAAAACTGATCAACTTAATGACACTGGATTAACTAATGACTATACTGATGCAACTAGCTTGTTAGGTGGCCCTAACCGATACCTATTTAATCCTTATAATAAAGCAATGCAGAACTTTATGACAGGAACAGCTAGAGTAATAAACGGTGGCGGCTTCGCGTTAAGAAATGATCAGCAAAATCCAACTGGCCCTCAATAATAATCACAAGCTAAATACTACAAAGGGTAGGTAGGAATCTAATGGCTACGAGCATTTGGAAGCAACAATCAAATTTTAATCTTGGAACAATATTATTAGGTTCTGATTATGATTTTCTTACAGCATATAACATAAATGATGTTGTATCATTCAACGGAACAACATTTCGTGCAATAAAAGATAATCCGTTAGTTGGCGGACAAAGCATACTTCCTAGAAATTTAGATTACTGGACAGAATTTAATGTAGAAATAACCGAAGGTGATACATTTGATATTCTGTTACCGGTTAACCTTGGTTCGAATACAACTGTTCTACAAACTTCAGCATTTGGCGGCGATAGTACATTTACTGATTTTGATAATACTAGATTTTATATAAGTTCAATAGGAATACCGGAGCATGCATTTGGTCCATATCCAAATCCACAAAATAGCTTTTCAGTAGATATCCAGAATTGGTTATTTACATTGCCAATAGAACCAGCTGTAGCTATAACTAAAGTAGACACTCCAGTTGGTCCAGTAGGAATTGCATCAAACGGCGTCCCTATATATAATCATAAATCTAGTAAGATAGATAATGTTGAAGGCGAGGCATTAACTCGTAACTCTGTATTAAGTATACAAAATGGAGCAGTAGTAGTTGATGGTTCAGGACCGCCTTCTGTGCTTGGCGATTACCATTATCTAAAAGATCCTCAATTATTATATTTCAAACCTACTAATTATAAAGAACTATATGATGATAGTATAAGTTATTCTATTAATCAAATAGTATCGTATAATAATGATTTTTGGGTTAGTAATTTACAATCACCTGGCAGTTTAATAGTAAACTCAAATAGAATAGTAACATATGCAAGAGATTCTAAATACGGCTTTGCAGTAAACAGTGCAGTAAATACATTTACAGTAGGCACTCGAAGCGGCGATGTCGAAGTACCTAAAACTACTAATAATGTGTCAGTATTTGATCGTGAAAATACCGAGTTTGTTAATACATTTGAAAGAGATTGGATTAATTATATTTCCGGAGTACAGCATAGTCCGATTATAGGTTATGCATTAGACGGATATCCAATATACGGAAGCTTGGGATATAGTGATCCATTAGACGCTAACAGTTATCCTAAATTTATGACTTCGGGTTATTCTGTTAGATCTGACAACAGACAAAATGGTGATACTCGAGACGGTTATTACGAAGAAGACTGGGCGTGGATAGAGAATAGTGGAACGCTTGATATACACAACGGAAGATTCTGTGTAACTCCAGAATATCCTGCAGGAACATATGCATACTTTGCAAGTGTAGAAACCGATGCCCCGGCAGTTAGCACGTATCCTTATTTAATAGGCAAACAGTTTTACGGTGAGCCGCTACTAGATAACGGTACTGGTATTAGAGAAGGATTAAATGATGTTACATTTAATGTCATTAGTGGAGAGTTACCGCTAGGGTTAAGAATAGACAGACAACGTCTGCGAGGTACACCTTTAGAAATTGCTAATACTACTGATTATGATTTTGTTATTAGAGCGAAATACAATTCTGATCAAGTTGTTGAAGATAGAACTTTTAAATTAACTGTTGAAGGGCCTGATGATCCTGTCTGGTTAACTGCTGAAGGCAATCTTGCAGTTGGATCGAACAATACATTTTTTGTTCTAGATGGCGACTTTGTTGATATTAATTTATTAGCAACAGACGACGATATTGCAGCAGGACAAGAACTTGAATTCTTTATTGGAGACGATAGCGGAGAACTTCCTCCTGGATTAACCCTAACTAGTGAAGGACGAATTTTTGGATTTACTGATCCTGTTATTCCTTTAGACTATAATGCAGTTACAGGCGGAGGCTACGGGTCTGATCGATATGATTATAATCCTTATGATTATGCTATAAGATCTCAAAGCGGTTATGATAGCTTTTTATATGATAACATTGGTTATGACGAAGCAGATGCAACTAGATCACCTCGCAAAGCAAACAGATTCTACGAGTTTATAGTAAGTGTTAATGACGGTGATAGTATTGCAAGGCGCCAGTTTAAAATCTTTGTTGTTGGAGACGATGCCGCAAGAGCTGATAACGTAAGTTCAAACTCGGACCAGGAAATATTTACAGCAGATATGACATTTGTGCGTAAACCTATATTCACAACACCTAGTAACCTCGGTGTGAAACGTGCAGGTAGCTTTATTACACTTGTGATAGATGTATTTGATCCTAACACTATTATTGGTCCGATTGATTATCAATTAGAACCAGTTAACGTTGACGGCTCTCCGAGTATATTACCAACTGGACTTACTCTTGATTATATCACCGGCGAAGTTGCAGGAAGATATCCATACCAACCAGAAGTAACTAGAGAGTTTAACTTTACAATACGAGCAACTAGGTACAATCCCAATGTAGCAGACGTAGAAGTATCTTATGGTTATGTTGCAAGCGCATTTGCTGTTGGCGACACGCAAGTATTATTTGATCCTACTAAAAGTGTAAGCCTATTAGATACTGTTGGTTCGACAATATACGATCCGGTAAAGCGTAAAAACATTGAAGTTATTGCAGTGGAAGAAATTGAACAAAATTCTGTTAATTATGTTAGAGTGACATTTGGACAAGCATTAGAATTTGCTAATCCAAATCCTTCAACTGATCAGATGTCATTTGCATTTAGTACAACAGTACTAGAATTAAGTAATGATGAATATATTTCTGAAAGGAAGCAGTTTACACTTAGAGTACAAGGTGAAGCTGATGGTGCTATTAGTTGGATTACACCATCCGACCTAGGAAACATTGCAGCTAACAGTGTTAGTACTGCTAACGTTGTTGCTAAAAGTACGTTCCCAGGAACAAGTGTTGTATACAAGCTAGTTAGTGGCAAACTACCATATGGATTGTCGTTAATCGAAGACGGTGAAATTATTGGCAAGGTTAGACAGTTTAGTTCAAATGACGAGTTAGGTATTACTATTTTTGATAACGGATTCTTAACTTTAGATAATACAGCAACTACACTAGATAGAAGTTATACATTTACTATTGAAGCTAGAGATAAATTTACTATTAATGCTGTACAGAGAAAATTCACAATTAACATAACACCATTAGCAGATCGTGCATATAGTAATTTGTACATACGACCGCTACTAGCACCAGCTAAGAAAAAAGAATGGTCAGAATTTATTAGTAATTCTAATGTGTTTAGTACTGATATTATCTACAGACCATATGATGAAAATTTTGGAATTCAAAGAAATCTAACAAGCTTAATATATTCAGGCATTGAAGCTAAGGGATATGGAGAGTTTGCAGCAGTAACGGCGTTTGGTCATAAACCTAGATCACTACTATTAGGTAATCTTAAAGTTGCAGAAGCTAGAGAAGCTGCTCAAGACGATGTCACATACGAAGTATTATATTTAGAATTACTAGATCCATATGAAAAATTTAGCACTGGCAACCTAGAAGATTTAGTTTCAGCTGCTGAAACTGTAATTTTAAAAACTCCTAGCAAACCGATAACTGCTGATCAAACTGGTGCAGACTTTATTAAGGGCATAATTGATCCTGAAGATGCTTTATACAACAGACAAGATCCGGCATTCTTTAGAGCAAACGAACAACCGTTAACTGTTGACAGTGATGTTAATCCTGATGCTCCTAATAAAAAACATATTAGTACAATTACTAATATGAGAAATAGAATACAAACTGTAGGTCTAACAGACAATAGATTCTTACCACTATGGATGAAAACTAGACAGACTGCAACAGGAAAACAACCAGGCTATGTAAGAGCTGTTCCGATAGCATATGCAAAACCTGGAACAGGACAACAACTATTATTAAAAGTTAACAACTACATAGCTAGTTCGGACTTTGAATTCTCAAACTTTAACTACTTTGTAGATAGATATGTTATTGATGCTACACTAGGTAATAGTAATACACAGTTCATAGTTTGGCCTAAGAATAATAAGTCAATATAAATACTAATGGAGAAATAAACAATGGCAAGCAATATTAACTATCAAGACATTAACGAAGCATTTCCGATTGCTGGCGTTGATAACGACTCACAAGGATTTCGAGATAACTTTGGAACTATTAGAAATAGTTTCGAATCTGCAAAAGACGAAGTAAGTGCATTACAACTTAGTACTGTTAAAAATAATGTTGACAACTTAATGAATTTTAACAAGATTCAACAAGTTGAACTAAATCAAGCACAGTTTGGATTTAACAGTGTTGGTACTGTACAAACAAATTCACCAATTGAATACAATCGTGGACACTATCAAGCAATGGAGTTAACATATGACACTGGTTCTTTAAGTAACGTGACATTAACACTTTCAAACTGGCCAGATACTGGTTACGGCAAAATGGCGTTACAGCTAACGTCTAATGCTGGAGATGCTAGAACTGTAATTTGGTCTACAGAAAATGCTGGTACATTTAAATATTCAGCAGCATTTACAGCGTTCTTAACCGCAGGTGATTTTGTAATCAATAGTGCAACAACAGAAACTTTGATCGAAGCATGGACATATAACGGCGGACAAAATGTGTATCTTGACTATAAAGGACAATTTAGTCTCTAATGGATGATCCGTTTGGAAGAATATACGGGCTAACTGATGCTGAGCTAGAAAGTCGTATTTCTGATCTTACATCGAAATACTGGAAGACTTCTAATCCTCATGTACAGCAACAAATTGCATCACAATTAGAAGCACACCAGTTTGAAAGTAAAGACCGACAAGCTAGAAAATGGGCAGAAAGTCAAAAAGATCTTGATTCAGGACTTGACAGTTTAATCAATATAAGTTAAAATAAGTGTATGCTTATGAAAACAGACGAACTCGGTATCCCACGATTTACAAACAAAGACCTTGTTGATATGATCTATAGCGGTCATGTTGACAAGTGTCATGTTGTATTATGCAACCCTTCAGATGACATAGACAAGTTTAACGCAGTAATGCGTGAGCAATATCTCCCCGAACTTACAACTTATATTCCGCTAGATGTAGATCAAAAGACTTTTGACGGTGCATTACAAAGTGAATGGTTTATGCCTGATGAATATAAAGAGCTTGATGTAGTACGTTTTTTAAACAATAGAGAACTTACTTACGAACAACGAGACCGAGTTCGAGAAGAACTACAAGCATTTACTGAACGTGGTATGATACCACTGTTGCGTTATATGTGCTATCTTGTAGACTTTATGCGTGAGAACGACATTGTTTGGGGTGTGGGCAGAGGATCAAGTGTAGCAAGTTATGTGTTATACTTAATAGGTGTACACAGAATAGATTCAATCCAGTTTGACCTGGATTGGACCGAGTTCCTGAGATAAGTAAGTATATAATAGGAGAATAGAAATGGCTATGAAACAACCAGGACGTAAAGTTTATAGAAGTGCTAACGGTAAGACTGTTGACATGGATATGCTAAGACAGCGTTATGAATTAACTCCGGCAGTTGGTAATGCTCGTGTAAACGCACGAGGCGACGAGTTGGGAAAAGGCGGAAAGATTATTCGCAATAGAGAAGACGTAGTACGTGAATACTATGAAGCTTCGCAAGCAAGTATTCAAGATGAAGTAATTCAAAAACCAGAAGAAACAGCGGCACTAGTAACTAAAAAAGCGCCAGCTAAAAAAACAACAACAAAAAAAGATAGTGTAAGTCCAAACACAGCAACAGACGACTGGGTAGAAGACGAAGACGGTAACTTTATACAAAAAGGTGAATAATGAATATTTCTAAAGGTAACTTCAGACCTATATACGATCGTGTAATAGTATCTGATATGAATTTTGGGGAACAAGTTACAGCTGGCGGAATTATTATTACGTCAGATGATGGCAAGGATCGCGGCGTCAAACCTCGTTGGGGCAAAGTGTATTCTAAAGGTCCTGAAAATAAAGACGAGTACAATGTCGGAGATTGGATTCTTGTTGAACACGGACGTTGGACACGTGGGTTTAAAGTAGAAGACGGCAGCGGCGAAACACAAACACTTCGTACAGTTGAAGGCGAAAGTGTGTGTGCTTGGCAAACAGAAAAGCCACAAGACGTAATTTCAGGAACTGCTACTGATGCAGGATCCTTTAGTGTTAGACCAGAAGATTTTGGAGCAAACTAGAAAATAATATGACAAACGTATTTGAAGATGTAAACACATTCGGAACAGCATGTGATCAACCAGCAAGCGAAGCAAACTATAAAATGTATCTTGGTCTTATTGACGAAGAAGTAGGCGAGCTTGTAGAAGCTGTGGCTGCTAATGATCGTGTAGAACAACTCGACGCACTAGTTGACATTCTAGTTGTAACTGTAGGTGCTATTCGTGCAGCAGGGTGGGATGGCGAAGCAGCATGGCGTGAAGTAATGAACACTAACTTTGCTAAGATTGATGCAGAAACAGGCAAAGTACGCAAGCGTGAAGATGGTAAGGTACTGAAGCCAGAAGGCTGGAAAGCACCTGAACTAGCAAAGTTTGTAGAATAATTTAAAAACTACTTGACTCCTATCAGTTTATGCGTTATAATATGTATAAATTGATAGGAGTTTTATTATGGCTACACATGCAACAATCGACTTAGAAACTATTGACACTTGTCCACAAGCAACTGTACTTAGTTTAGGTGCTGTAAAATTTAATCCGTTAGATGACAGTGAACCACATTCAGAACTATACTTAAAGATTAGTATCGACGACCAAGATCGTTTAGGGCGTACCTCTAGTGATGATACTATTACTTGGTGGGCTAAACAAGATCCTAAGATTATGGAAGAGGCGTTTGACCAAACTGGTGCTGTTAGTGTAGACGAAGCTTTACGTCAAATTAACAAATGGGTTGTTGGTGTTGATACATTATGGGGACAGGGATACGGTTTTGACTATACCATAATGGAAGACATGTTCCGCCAAGGCGGAATGCCTATTCCGTGGAACTTTTGGATTATACGGGATTCTAGAACGCTTTTTGGCTGCTGTAAGAATGATCCACGTAAGTTGATACAAAATGACTTACACAATGCATTAGCAGATGCATACTACCAATCTAAAGCAATTCAAATTGCATACAAAGAATTAGGGATCACAAGATAATGCCAGGTACAATGAATAAGCTACAAGAGCTAATGGTTATTACTATGGAAGAGTGTGGAGAGCTTACGCAGCGTTGTAGTAAGATTATTCGTAAATTTGAAACACTTGAAGAAATTACAGAAGACCAACGGGTTAAGCTACTTGAAGAAGTGGGCGATGTACAGTGTCTAATTGAACTAATGGTAGACTGTGGCCTCTTGACAAATGACGAAATTAATGCTAGAATAGATAGTAAGCGTAATAAACTAAAAACTTGGAGTAAGTTGATTAAATGATGAACAAATTATGGGTAGAAGCGTACCGTCCTGACACACTTAACGGCTATGTGTTTAAAGACTCTTCGCAAAAAGAACAAATCCAAGCATGGATTAAAGAAGGAACTATTCCGCATTTATTACTCAGTGGTAGTGCCGGTATTGGTAAAACTACTATTGCTAAGATTCTTATTAATCAGCTTGACGTACAAGACACAGACGTGTTGATTGCAAACGGTTCTAAAGAAGGTCGTAAGATTGAATGGGTTGACAAACTTATTACATTCTGTCAGACTATGCCGTGGGGCGATTATAAGATTGTTCTTATTGATGAAGCAGACTATATGAACATTCAAAGTGTGCAGCCTGCGCTACGTAACTTAATGGAAGAATATAGTCACAGTGTGCGATTTATTCTAACGTGTAACTATCCTAATAAGATTATGCCGGCACTGCATAGTCGTTGTCAGCACATGCATTTTGCTAAGATCGACCAAACAGAATTTACAGCAAGAGTAGCAGAGATTCTTATCACAGAACAAGTCGAATTTGACTTAGACACTCTTGATAGTTATGTAAAGGCATACTATCCAGATTTGCGTAAAACTATTAACACAGTACAGCAAAACACACAAGCAAATAAACTTACTAGGGTTAAAGCTGATAGTTCTACTCAAGACTATAAACTTGAAATGGTTGACTTGTTTAAAGCAGGCAAGATTACAGAAGCACGTAAGCTTATTTGCAGTCAAGTATTTCTAGAAGAAATGGACGAGATATATCGTTGGTTGTATGACAACATTGAACTGTTCGGAAACGAAGAGCAACAAGACTCAGCTGTGCTAATTATTAAACAAGGGCTGGTAGATCATGCATTGGTAGCAGACCCGGAGATTAACTTAGCAGCTACGCTTATAAGATTAGGACGACTATAATGACTTACTTGGTAACTGAGGATTGTATCAAATGCAAGCATACTGATTGTGTATCAGTGTGTCCGGTGGATTGTTTTTACGAAGGTGAAAATTTCTTAGTTATTAATCCCGATGAATGTATTGATTGCGGCGTCTGTGAGCCAGAGTGTCCTGTGGATGCAATTGTTGCTGATACTGGAATTCAAGAACCAGATAGAGCAAAATGGCTTGAGATTAATACAAAGTATAGTTTAATTTGGCCCAATATAACAGAACAACAAGATCCTATTGAGGATCATAAAGCATGGGCAGGTGTTGAAGGTAAATTAGATTTGCTCTCAATAAATCCAGGTGAAGGAAATTAAATGATTAAAGCAATACTAGCGTGTGACGATACAGGCGGAGTAAGCAAAGACGGTACACTACCGTGGCCGCACAATAGCACAGACCTTAAATGGTTTAAAAGTAATACAGTAAACGATATTGTTGTAATGGGATCTACTACTTGGGAAGATCCTGACATGCCAAGACCTTTGCCAAAGCGTACTAATGTACTAGTAACTACACGTAAAGATGACTATCCAGGTGCAGACATGTATATTACTGGTGATTTAAACAGTGAAGTAAAACATATCGAGTATATAAACGAAGGTGTTATTACTTGGGTTATAGGTGGCCCTAATATTATCGAACAAACACTAGGTGTTATTGACGAATTTTATATTAGTCGTATTCCAGGTGAATATGCGTGTGATACATTCTTACCGTTAAAGAAGATTGAAAGTTTGTTTGAACGCACCTGGGTAGATGATACAAATGACGGTGTCACTTTTGAAATTTGGAAGAAACGGAAAACATCATGAAGCAGTACTTGGACGCTTTACAATACATTCTAGATAACGGTGAAGATGTAAGTGACAGAACAGGTGTTGGCACTCGCACAGTGTTTGGCTATCAAATGCGCTTTAATTTGCGTGATAGTTTTCCCGCAGTAACTACTAAGCGACTTGCCTGGAAAAGCGTTGTAAGCGAACTACTGTGGTTCTTAGAAGGCAGTACAGACGAGCGCAGGCTTGCTGAAATACTATTTGAAAAAGATCGCAGTGAACTTAGAGACAAGAATACTATTTGGACTGCTAACTTCAACCAGCAGGGCGTAGCACTAGGCTATACAGACGGAGAGCTTGGTCCTGTATACGGCAGTCAATGGAGAGACTTTAACGGCGATAGCGTAGATCAAATTGCATCTGTTATAGACCAACTTAAAAACAATCCTAACAGTAGACGTATTATCGTAAGTGCCTGGAACCCAAGCAAGCTAGACAAAATGGCGCTACCTCCGTGTCATGCATTTGCACAGTTTAAAGTAATAAATGGCAAACTAAGCTGTCAGCTGTATCAACGTAGTGCAGATATGTTTTTAGGCGTACCTTTTAACATTGCATCGTATAGTTTGCTTACACATATGTTAGCACAGCTATGCAACTTAGAAGTAGGAGACTTTGTTTGGAGCGGCGGCGATTGTCACATCTATAATAATCACACAGAGCAAGTTAAGCAACAACTAGAGCGTACACCTGTAGCAGGACCTGTATTACAACTGCCCGAGTTTACAACACTAACCGAACTACTGGCTACTAAGACAAGCGCATACGCACTCTTAGACTATGATCCAATGCCCACCATTAAAGCGCCTATGGCGGTATGATGGGACATGGGTACTATGGTAGTAGGCTGAAAGATCAAGAACAACACGAAGAACGATTTGCTTGGTGGCCTACACGTAGTACTTTTAACAAAAAACGAATATGGTTGACAAAGTATCACATTGTGCATATATTGTACGATGACACAGGACGTCCACCTATTAAAGGGTGGAGTTGGCAGTTGATATACACAAAGAATGAATACTTGATAATGTTATTGAAAGAATGATAAATGAAACCTAAATTTATAACAACATATATGGAAGTTGCTGAAAGTTTTGCAAAACTAAGTTCAGCAGTACGCTTGCAAGTTGGTGCTATTGTTGTTAAAGATGATCGTATTATTAGCATCGGCTATAACGGTATGCCTGCTGGATGGGATAACTGTTGTGAGACACACACGGGCGACGGCGCTGATTTCAAACTAACAACAAAAGCTGAAGTACTCCATGCGGAAAGCAATGCAGTTGCGAAATTAGCTAAAAGTAGTGAAAGTGGATTAGGTGCAACAATGTTTGTTACGCATCAACCTTGTATAGAGTGCGCTAAGTTGATTTATCAAAGTGGGATAGCTACTGTGTACTACAAAAATGAATATCGTAGTACACAGGGCTTAGACTTTTTAAATAAGTCTGATGTTAGAATAGTTAAAGTTTAATAATTACCAATCTTTGTTTCTTACTATCGTCACCACTGACTCGTGATCTTGTATAGCTTCTTCTTCGTTATAATTTATTTTGGAATAATTTGATAGATAGTCTAATAATAAATCATTTTTTCCTTCTAAAGAAGTTTGATCTAACTCTTTATATTTGTTATGCATATACACAACATAGTCAAAAGATTTAGTAGGTTCTTGGTAAAGGATTTTGATTATGTCAGGATACTTTTCTAAAAACGGCATTAACTGATTTTTGTATTCTTTAGGAAAATTTCTAATAGAAAACATTTCGGGACTTTGTACACATGCTTTTGAAGTTGTAAATTTGGGGAACATGTTTTCTATAAAGTTATCTAATTCCTGTAATTTATTAACATTATAGCAACTCACTGTTGTATGTATATTTATATGTGTTTTTTTATTCCCCCTTGCGCTAATTAATTTATTAAAAAAATCTAAATTTTTTGCTATCAACGCCCAGTCGGATGATCTCCTTATATATTCATTTAATTTTCCATAACCATCTATGCTTATATTAACTTTTAAATCTTTTACAGAAATAATAAAATCATATATATCATCTTGAGGGACTATAGACCCATTAGTTGTTATAGTTGCACAAAGTTCTGTAATAGAGTCGTGAAGTAGCATGCGATTGCAGAAAGCTTTAAACTTTGGACTTAGCAAGGGTTCGCCGCCGTGCGCAGCAAACTTTTTTAAATTTTCATAATCGATCTTATCATGATAATTATGTGAAAGATATTTTTTTTCTGTTAGAGGTACTCCTAGAATTTTAATTTCATCTTCTCTAATTAAATGACTGTAAAGACTATTACATGATCTACATTTAAAATTACATATATTGTCAAATGAGATTTCTAAACTAGAAACAACTTCTTCGGGTGTCCCATACTTTTCTATTGAAGACTGTCTTAAAGAATGAACACCTGCCTTTTCATTTGAATAACAACTACGGCAGCCATCTACTTCTTTACCATTTAACATACTGTGTTTAATCGCTTGAAAGTCTGGAGATTTATTTTTTGATTTAAACGCACAGCACGGCAATGCATTGCCGTGGGTGGTAACATATCTATGTGCCCACGGAAGAGGACAATATGTATTGCTATTTTGTAAAGACATACTCAACCTTAAATTGTAGTTTTGTGTAATTTATTTAGTGCAATGGCTGCTGTGTACTGCGAAGAAAGATATTGCAGTACACAGCTAAATCAAGTGTTATCCTACGTCTTTGTAAACTTTAAGCACTTCGCCTACTGCTGCATGGCGCTCAATGTCTCCTCTGTGGAATGTAACAACTTCTAGCATGTCGCTCGGAGTTTCTTCTAACTTTCTAACAAAGTCAATTAAACCGTTGTCTTTCATTCTATCAGCTTGATTCAAATCACCTGTTACAACCATATTAGAGCCCTCGCCTAATCTTGTTAATAACATTTTCATTTGATTTGGAGTTGCATTTTGCATTTCGTCTGCAATAATAAAAGAGTGTTTAAATGTTCTACCACGCATATAAGCCAACGGTGATATTTCAATAACTCCCTCTTGAATCATTTGTGTAATTTCACTTGCAAAGAAATATTCACGTAATACGTCAAATATAGGTCTTGTCCAAGGAGCCATTTTTTCTTCTAACGTCCCTGGTAAGTGTCCGAGATCTTCGTCAACTGATACTGCTGGTCGCGTAACGATAATTTTTTCTACTTTGCCTTCTTTGAAATCTTTCACCGCTGCCTGCACTGCTAATAGTGTCTTACCAGTTCCTGCTGGTCCTATTGCGAAAACTATGTTTTTCGAAGGATCTAGAAGTTTTAACAGGTATGTTTCTTGGGTCTTATTTCTTGGAAGTATTTTTACTTGGTCCTTTTTATTTGGAAGGTGCTCTTTGAACGAAATAATATTCGCCGATGACTTGCTATTAGATTTAGCATTTTTATTAACTTTAGCTCTTTTCGAACCCATGTATAAGTCTCCTTGTTAGTAGGAGTGCATGTCCAAAGTCGGACACATTTTCTCGTCCTACAAAGATATTTAGTCTTTTAATCTCTGAGAAAAAACTTCTTGTTATGATTGTTAGGCGATAAATAAGTATAAGAAGACAATCTGGAAAGTAATCACATGATCGATACTATTGATATTATTAAAAACATTAACACAATTTACGAAAGTACTACAAGCTTAACTGTACTCAAGGACTTTGAAAGAGTGCTAGACGAATTAGATATGTATGTATATGCTAATTGGAAGGACGGCGAACTAATAGAAGGTCCAATTATTGACCGACACTGGGTTAAATGTTCCTTTATGTGGAAAGAAAACAATATGCCAGATCCAACTGGTGCTAAGAAATTATTAGACTACGATTGCAAAGTTAAAATGGGCAAGAGCTCAATAATAGAAGCTCGTGCAATTAGAACTTCAGACGATTTACGCCCTGGTACTACTAAAGGTAAACTTGATCGCAATCCTATTTGGATATGCGAAGTTATGATGCCTAAAAAACTAATCATGGATATGTATACGGGATATAAAACACAAGTTGAGGCACAACTAGCAGCAGCTACAACTATTGCAACACCTGAATTAGAAACACCAGAAGTAGAATTAGACACAGCTGGAGGCATTGAATAATGGGACTTCGCAAGGGAGATTTAAAGCATTTAGTTTATGATGTTTTTGAAGTTGATTCATATGCATCTAAAATGGGCGATGACAAAGATATTGTTGTATGTAGCTTTATTGTTCAAGACAAAGCACCAGCAACGGATCTTATGAATTTTATCGAAAAAGGATACGGATTTGTACTCGATGCAGATGTAAGTGCAGGCGAAATGTCTGATGGAATGTATCGTGTATTTGTTGAAATAGAACGCAATAAAGATGTTCCAAAAAATATATTAGAAATGCTATATGGTGTCAAGGAACTAACAGAAATTGACGGCTTTAGATTTAGATACTACAAAGGCTTTAAAAGTACAGATGCCAATGAAGTATCGTTAGAAGAAACAATTCCTATGGATTCAGAATCTTACTACAATGTAGTAAACGAATCGAATTTAAATAATTATGATAACTTTTTTAATCAAAGTTTTTTAAAGGACGTACACTTATTAGACGAAACACTAAACCTAATGAAAGTATATGCCCAGCCTGTTAAACTCAAAGTAGTTGAATTTGGCGATAATATAAAACCTGAAGGTACAATTCAATTGTCAACTACGGCAATCTCAGAATGTATGTATCTTACAAAGATGTTGGGCGATTACAACATAACAAAATATAACGATCAATTTGTTTTCGAAAATGCCACAAGTACTTTAATCGTAGAACGATTAGAATAAGTACTGTTAGAGATAATATAAGGATTTAGATATGAGTTTTGAACTACAACAAGGTCATCTGGCCAAGTTAATCCCAGGCAACAAAGATGTTGATGCTTGGTACGAAGCACTAGTAGCAGTAATGCCCAAATACGGTATTAATACTGCAAGACGAGCAGCACACTTTATTAGTCAGTGCGCACATGAATCAAACAACTTCCGTAGTTTATCCGAAAACTTAAACTACAGTGAAAAAGCACTCAATGCAGTGTTTGGACGTTACTTTGGTACAGGCGGAACAAAACGCAATGCAGCAGAATATGCTCGTAATCCAGAAAAGATTGCGAACTATGTGTATCAAGACGAGTTCCGTAAGTATAAAATGGGCAATGTAAATCCTGGTGACGGTTGGTTATTTCGAGGACGTGGACTAAAACAACTTACTGGGCGCGAGAACTACACACGTTTTGCTAAAACAGTAGGAATGTCAGCTGAGGAAGCAGCAGTGTATGTTGCAACTCCTAAAGGTGCTGTAGAAAGTGCTTGTTGGTTCTGGGATTCAAACAAACTAAATTCAATTGCTGACACAGATGATGTAACACGCATGACTAAGAAGATTAATGGTGGTAACATTGGTCTTGCAGATCGTCAATCACGTTATAAGAAAGCAATGGAAGTATTTGGCAACCCAGTTAGTATTACAGAAGATGCAGGCGATGATGATTTTGAAATCGAAGACATTGGTGTACTACGCAAAGGCTCACGTGGCGAAGGCGTTAAGATGATGCAAGAAGCATTAGGCGTTGGTGCAGACGGAGCATTTGGTCCAGGTACAGAACGTGCGCTTAAAGCATGGCAAACTGCTAACGGCTTAACTGCTGATGGTATTGCTGGACCAATGACACTTGAAAAACTATTAGGAGATTAACATGATTAAAATGTGGATTAAAGAAAGACTAGAAGAACGCACAACATGGAGCGGAGCAGTGCTTATTGCTGTTGGCGTGATTGTATTAATCGCAGGACCATTTGCAAAGCTAGCAGCATATGCAGCTATCGCATACGGTGCTTGGGCTATTTGGTCCAAGGATTAATATGTTTAATGCTATTAAAATTGGTATGTTATTAACTGTACTTGCAACAGCAGGTATGGCATATGCATATGTACAAAGATTACAAAGTAATTTAGAGATAGCAAGAGCAAACGTAGCAAAAATGGAAGTAGCAGTACAAATCAGCGAAGATAGTATTGCTACTTTACAAGCAGATGTAGTTCGTAATGCAGAACTTAGTGCAACACTGCAACGTGATTTACAAAAAGCAGAAGCGTACGGAGACCAACTTCGTGCTACACTACAAAAACACAACTTAACATCTCTGGCATTACGCAAGCCAGGGCTGATTGAAAATAGGATGCAAAATGCGACTGATAACTTATGGAATGATCTCCGCGGTATTACTGACCCTAATGGGGTGCAGCAGCCTGAGACCAGAACCACAGATAGTAACAGTAACTAATACTGTAAAAACAACTGTACCGATTGTTGCTCGCCCTAAGGGTGCGCAGATCAATGACGTAAAGATCTATGTTGTTACAGCAGAAAACTATGACCAGTTTGTCGAAGACTTTACAGCAAAGAATGGCGAACTTGCATACATTGCTATCTCAGTTAAAGATTATGAAAACCTTAGTTTAAACTTTGCAGAACTAAAGCGATTTATTGAACAGCAGAAACAAATTATTGTTTACTATGAAGAAGCTGTCAAACCGGAAGACGTAGTATCAAACACTTCGGAATAATAACTTTTACATTGCTATTAATAGGTTGCAGTAACCCTGATGACTCAACAGCTATAGCAGCTGAAGAATTTATCGGGTTGCACGAACGTTATGATAGACAAGAACTGAAAGCTGTTGTAGGCGTTGATCCTGTACGAACAGAATGGTGCGCAGCATTTGTTAATGCTATGCTTGAGTTGGACGGTATTCTTAATAACAACGATCACAAATATCCACTAACAGCAAGGGCATTCTTAGATTGGGGTGTCCCTGTAGAGCCTGAAGATATTAAAAAGGGCGACTTAGTTATATTTCCAAGAGGCAATCAAGGCTGGCAAGGACATGTTGGGTTTTATATAGGCGAACACTTAGATAGTGATCGTTGGGTAATACTCGGCGGTAATCAAAGCAACAGTGTAAGGTACGACTTATATAACCCTAGACGAGCATTAGGTATAAGACGAGCACCGGCACAAGTTGTAGTAAGACCTAGTTGGTATCCTAATTAAATAATCACCCAGGAGAAGATATATGGCTTATTCGAAAGCTGTGTTGGACCATTACGAGAATCCTCGTAATGTAGGAAAGATGGACGATGCTGATGATAATGTTGGCACAGGGATGGTAGGTGCACCGGCGTGTGGCGATGTCATGCGTCTGCAAATTAAAGTTGAAGAAGGCATTATTGTTGATGCTAAGTTTAAAACATACGGTTGTGGTAGTGCTATTGCAAGTAGTAGCTTACTCACCGAATGGGTTAAAGGAATGACACTAGAAACAGCAGGTGAAATAAAGAATATGGATCTTGCAGAAGAACTAGCATTGCCTCCAGTTAAAATACATTGCAGTGTATTAGCAGAAGACGCTATTAAAGCAGCGATACACAACTACGAAGCGAAATGTGCCTGTAAATAATAATAAATACTAACATAATAATTGAGGGATTACTATGTGGGATTTAATTGAACGACTAACAGGCGATACTTTGTGGATATACACTAGTATACTTGGCGCACTAGCCGGCGCTGCATTTCTAGCTTATTTTAAAGATACAAGAGCAGGGCTTTGGTGCTATGCTAAACTAGATCAGTTCTTAGACTTCTTAGTTGTAAGATGGGGATTGACCTGGTTTGAACAGCCTGCTGACGCTTGGCGTAAAAAGTATCCGCATGTAACTAAAAAGATTGATGAGCTAGAAGCTCGTCTTGCTAAACTAGAGGGTAAAAAATGATAACATTAATGGGTACAATTGAAAAAAGTCTTTTATTTGCAAAACTTGCAAGCATAGCTTACAATGATAATCTTAAAGAAGTAAAGAGTGCAGTAAAGAAACTAGGATTTACAACTGTAGAATTTTATAACAAGGACGGCGCACAAGCATACCGTTTCATGAATAAAAATGATTTAGTTATTGCATGTCGTGGCACACAGCCTACAGAATTTAATGACATTAAAGCAGATCTAAAAGCTATTCCAGTAATGGCCGAAACTGTGTCAAGAGTACACAGAGGATTCAAAGCAGAAGTAGATGAGCTTTGGCCGATGATTGAAGAAGACATTAATCGCAAAGTAAACGTAACTAAAACACTTTGGTTCTGCGGACACAGCCTAGGTGCCGGAATGGCAACTATTATGGCAAGTAGAGCAAAACACAATGTAGAACTAAATGATCCAGTTGCGTTATTCACATACGGCTCACCTCGAGTTGGATGGAAAGGGTATTGTAACAGTTTACAAATTACACATCATCGTTGGGTTAATAACAATGATATTGTTACTACTGTTCCGCTTGCAATTATGGGATACAAGCACCACGGTATCGAACATTATATGAACGCATACGGCAAGGAAAGAAAATTAACTACATGGCAACGCATCAAAGATAAGTGGCGTGGCATTGTAATGGGATTAAAACAAGGCAGCATTGATAATTTCAGTGATCACTCAATGACAAACTATATTGCTAACTTAGAAAAAATGGGAGAAAAGTAATGGCAGATAAGAAAACAATAACCATGGATGCTGACACAGCAGCCAAAATGGACACAAACGGAGACGGGCACATCTCTGCAGAAGAAGCAGCAATGGATCTTGAATTTAAGCGCAAGCGTTTAGAAGACAACGATGCAATGCGTGACGCACAACGTGCAATGGCATGGTTTGCACTATTTGGTATGCTATTATACCCATTCGCAGTTGTAGCAGCAGTATTTTTACAACTAGATCAAGCAGCAACAGTTCTAGGATCAATGGCTCCTACGTACTTTGTATCAGTAGCAGCAATTGTAGCAGCGTTCTATGCTAAAGAAGCTGTAGTCAATAAGTAACAATTTAAATAGTCCATGCGATAAGTATTTGCATGGACTATTATTCTAAACTCGGCGTTGCTAAAAACGCTTCACCCGAAGATCTTAAAAAAGCATACAAGAAAGCAAGTATGCAACACCATCCTGACAGGGGCGGTAACGAAGAAACCTTCAAACAAATTAACGAAGCATACAGCACTCTTAAAGATCCTGTTAAACGACAACAGTATGACAATCCGCAACAGCAACAACAGCATCAAGGACAGCATCCTTTTGAAGATATGTTTTCACAAATGTTTAGAAACAGACAGCCGCAGCGTAATAAAGATATATTATGCACTACACAAGTTGATTTAGTTGATGTAATAAAGGGCAAACGCTTAGACATTGAATATACACTTCCGTCAGGAATAAAACAATCAGCAAATGTCGAAGTACCTCCTGGAATTGAATCAGGGCAAACTATACGTTATGCAGGACTCGGCGATAATACAGCTAGGCATCTTCAAAGAGGCGACTTGTTAATAAAAGTAATTATACGCTTTCCTAAAGGTTGGGATAGGCAAGGATTAAACTTAGTAACATTTACTGACGTTGATGTATTTGACGCTATGCTAGGTACTAAAAAAATTATTAGGACAATCGAAGGCTCAACTATACAGCTAACAGTACCTCCCGGAACACAATCCCAACAAGTATTCAGTATACCGAATCATGGAATATTAAATACGCGAACAGGCAGGCGTGGAAACATCTATGTAAAAGTTATGATTAATATACCAAAAGTGGATGACAATACACCGGATCATGTGTTACAATTAATAAAGGAAACTAAAAATGAATATAGTAAAATATCCAAATGATTGGCTAAACAAAATTTGCGATCCTTTTGACTTTGAAAAAGATCCAGATCCTAAGCCATTAGTAAAAGACATGATTGAAACAATGCTGGCAAATAAAGGCATTGGATTAGCTGCAACACAAATTGAATACGACAAAGCAGTATTTGTATTCTTGCCGCAAAATATTGAAGATCATAAAGAAGCTATTGCAGTATTCAACCCTAGCATTGTTAATGTAGGGACACATATGCATACAGCAGTAGAAGGGTGTTTAAGTCATCCAGGGCTCGAACTAGAAATTAAACGACCAGAAAGCATTACAGCAGAATATTTAGATATACACGGGCAGAAACGTGTGTTATACTTACAAGGTATTGATGCAAGATGTTTCCTACACGAATTTGATCACTTATGTGGAACTGATTTTACACACAGAGTAAGCAAAGTGAAACGAGATATGGCATTAAAGAAACTAAAAAAAAGGAATAAAGTAAATGGTTGAACCAAGCGAAGCACTACAATTAGTATTCGATAAAGCAGTTGACGATGCGCTTAAATTGCGTCACGAATATGTAACGCTAGAGCACTTGCTTTATGCAATGCTATGCGAAGAAGATTTTTCTGCACTAGTAGAAGAATACGGTGCAAATCTTGAGTATGTTAAGACTAATCTAGAACAGTATCTTAGAACTGAAATTGAACCAATAGAAGGTGATGCAAAGTATAAACCTGTAAAGACCAATACTGTAGAACGAGTACTTAATCGTGCGTTTACACAAACACTATTCAATGGTAGACAGCAAATTAATCTTGTAGATGTATTTTTAAGCTTACTACACGAAAAGAAAAGCTATGGCAACTACTTCTTAGAAAAAGCCGGAATTGAGAAAGAAAAGTTTCAGGCATACGTATCTGGTATTAATGGCGAGAAAGAAGACGAAGATGCAGAAGTAGACGAACTCCTACAAAAAGCACTTGATTCATTTACTACTAATCTTAATGACGAAGTAATAAAAGGAAAAGTAGATCCAGTTATTGGCCGGAGTGAAGAACTTGAAAGCATTGCATTAGCCCTTGGTCGCCGTAATAAAAACAATGTACTATTAGTAGGCGAGCCAGGCGTAGGTAAAACTGCTATTGCAGAAGGACTTGCTTATAATATCGAAAACAAAACTGTGCCACCGTTCTTGCACGAGTATAATGTTTATAATTTAGATATTGGAAGTATGCTTGCAGGTAGTAAGTATCGTGGAGACTTTGAGGAACGTTTCAAAACAGTTGTTAAGGCATTGCAGAAAAAAGGCAAAACTGTAATGTTTATTGATGAAGCACACATGATTAGTGGCGCAGGCGCAGGTGGCGGCAATAGTGCAAACGATCTTGCTAACATGCTCAAACCTGCTCTAAGCAAAGGTACAATCAAAGTAGTTGCATCAACTACCTGGGAAGAGTATCGTAAGCACTTTGAAAAGGATCGTGCATTGATGCGTCGATTCCAACGTGTTACAGTTGAAGAACCTAGTTCAGAAATGACTATTGAGATTTTACAAGGTATTAAAAAGTACTACGAAGAGTTTCATAGTGTTACTATTACACAAGGTGCTATCGAAGCTGCTGTAAAACTGAGTGTAAAGTATCAATATGACAAGAAACTTCCTGACAAAGCAATTGATCTAATTGATGTTGCAGCAAGTCGTTTCAAACTTAAACCACAAGAACGTGAAGACCTTGTTGTCGACACTGCTGAAATTCAATATGAACTTAGTAAGATGGTGAACATTCCAGAAGACACAGTCAAGGAAGCAGAATCTGAAAGCCTTGCTAATCTTGATAAGAATATGAAAAGCGAAGTGTTTGGTCAAGACGATGCTATTGATCAGATTGTTGATAAAATTCATATTGCACAAGCTGGTCTTAAAAGCGAGAATCGCCCAGTTGGTAGCTTTGTGTTTATGGGTCCGACAGGATGTGGTAAAACTGAAACTGCAAAACAATTAAGTAAACATATGGGCATTCCACTTGTACGCTTTGACATGTCAGAGTTTATGGAAAAGCATAGCGTATCTAAGTTTATTGGTTCACCTCCAGGTTATGTAGGACATGAAGAAAATGCAGGTTTGTTAATTACTAAGCTACAAGAGTCTCCTAACTGTGTGCTACTACTAGATGAAATTGAAAAGGCACATCCAGATGTTTCACAGATTTTGTTGCAAATTATGGATAACGGTTTTGTAACAGGCTCTAATGGCAAAGTAGCAGATGCACGTAACGCAGTACTAATCCTAACTACTAACTTGGGCGCGGCATCTAGTGAATCTAATTCAATTGGCTTTGGTACAGAGGAAAGTAATTATAATGATGACGAACTTAAACGTTTCTTTGCTCCGGAGTTTAGAAACAGACTCGATGGTGTTATTACGTTTGGCAAATTAGCAAAACCTGTGATGATGAAAATTGTTGGTAAGTTCTTAATCGACTTGCGTGATCAAATCAAAGACAAAGATGTTGTTATGACATTGTCAGATGATGCGCTTGACTTCTTAGTTGAAAAAGGATTTGATCCTAAGAATGGTGCTCGTCCGTTACAACGTGTAATTGACACTGATATTAAACGTCCGTTGTCTAAAATGTTACTCTTTGGTGAACTTAAAAACGGCGGAGAAGTTGTAGTTAATGTTACTAACAATAAACTAGAATTAGTAACAAAGAAACGATTAGAAACTTTGGAAAAACTAATTAACGAAACTAATTAATTGTAGTTAATTAATAGGGGGTGCATTAACTTGCACCCTTTTTTTTGCAAAAAGCATTAAATACAGTATCAAGATTATTAAACTATGTATACTTAATGTAAGGATAAATACAGTATGTCCAGTAGAAGCACAATATTACAACCGTCAATCGCATATGATGTAACACGAGTATTACCGTATGTTACACAAAAAATACCAGGAGATGGGTATTTTGGCAGCGGTGATGGAAACCACACACTCCAAGTTAGTTTAGATAGCTTTATCGGAGTATATCATATAGAAGCTAGCATTGCAAATAATCCAACAGAAGCAGATTGGATTACAATAAAATTAGCAGAACCAACAGTAAACGTAACAGAGCTTACAGTATTAGCATCCGGTGCAGTATCGCAAAGTGGTAATCTTATTACTGATGTAACATATGTTACTAGTGAAACAAGCACAAAAATTTATAACTTTACAGGCAACTTTACTTGGATTAGAGCTGTAGCAGCTAGCTGGACTGCTGGAACAATTAGCAATATACTACTGAATCATTGAGGACGCACTAATGGCAAAGCAAACGATAAACATAGGCACATATGAACTTGACACTGATAACAGTGTAGATACAATTCGAGCAGCGTTTAAAAAAGCAAACGAAAACTTTAGTGAATTGTACAATGACGATAGTTCTGACTTCAACGGTGATTATAGTACACTAACAAATAAACCAACTATTCCAGCAGATGTAAGTGACTTAACAGATACAACTAGCTTACTTGTTCATCCAACTACTCCAAATCTTACTGCTGTAAATCAAAGCATAATCCCAGATACAGATGTGGCATACGATTTAGGTAGTTTTACCAATAGATTTAGAGATCTACACCTATCAGGGAATACAATTTTCTTAGGAGGTAGTGTTATATCTACTAATGTTAACGGCCAGCTAACATTGCCGCCGGGAACATCTATTCCTGGAGTAGCAGTAGAAAAATGGATCCCAGATTCTATAATTGACAGTAGGGGAGGTGCAACATTTTATAATGAAGGTGATCCGATATTAGCTGGTTCAATCGTAATCGATCATGTTACTTACCTAAATGCCCAAGGGCAACAAGATACTAGACATATACCAACTGTATACACCGCAACTATTGACAGCAATGGATTAATTACAGATATTGCCATAGGTACATCATATCATTTCGAAGATCTTGACGGAGATAGTTATAGTAATTCACAAATTGCTACAGATAATATGATTGCTATCGATCCTGGAATTGATATAAACGATCCTGTGGCTATTGCAGCAAGTTCTCAATTAGTAGTGCTACTAGCAGCAGTTGCAAGTGTTCCGGGCACGGCATTAGCACCACAACCAATGCCGAAAACAGTATCAACGCAAACGCAAACACTTGGACGTACTAATAGTCAAGGTCAATTTATTCCATTTATAATCAATGAACCGGTAACTGGTACGCTACAAGATCAAGTACCTCCGACTAACGTAGTTAATGGTCTTATTGAAAAGGTAATTTATACTAAGAAGTTAGACAGATACTCGAGTGGCGGCGAACTATTATTAACTTTGATTTGTAACACTGATGGTTCAAACTTCTACACAACTAAGAAGTTTGTGTTTAGTAGAAGTGGATCAAGTAACACATTTAATGTAACAGAAATGGGCACATCCGGTGCTACGGAAATATATGATAGCATATTAATAGAAGAAAGACTTGATGGTACTGACTTACACTTAGATATTACAGTAAAGGCTCCTAATTCAGGACTAGCATTTATTAGAGTCATAGGCCAGATAACATATACAAGTGTACCGATATTCGTAACAGCTTCAGGATATTAAAGGAACGATAAATACACGTAGTGTATTATAGGATTATAAAAGATGGCAAACAGAGTACCCTTAATTGTTGATATTGATGACAGCAATAAAATAAAAGAACTACCAATTGGTGATAATTTAGATCTCAGCGGAAGTGATATTTCGCAAGTTGCTAATATTACTTCAACTGGTATTATTAGACAAGCTGGAATTCCAGTTAGTACATTTAGTGGTAACTATGAAGACATAAATTTCAAGCCAGTTATTGCTACACAAACTAGCGGACTAGTTAATGACGGCAATGGAGATCCAGGGCAGGTCTTTATTACTGCTTCTGACATACCGCCTGATACAGACACACTTAATGATGTAGTTCAACGAGGACAAACTTCGTTAAATGGAATAATAATTGCAACAGCAACACAAGATATTGCTGTCAGCGGTAATACACAAAATAATAATATAGCAAACTTTACATTTAATAATGCTGGCGGCTTAACAGATACTCCAGCATATATAGCTATTAAGCACACTGATAATAACTTAGGAAAATTGGCAGCAATACACTATGACGGTGTAGACAACGGAAATAATGCAGTAACATACGGCAAATTAAATATGGCTGTATCAAATAATACACAGACTGGATTAGAATCTCGCTATGACTTTACTATTAGAGGCGGATCGGCTGTCGGCGGAAGTGAAGTAACACCAATAACTATCAACAAAGATGGTATGACTGTAATTGGTGCAGTAACAGGTGACATTAATAGTGCTACTACTAGTACGTTTAATGCATTAACTGCTTCAACAGTATCAGTATCAACTAGTGCTAGTTTTGGAACTATTGAAATTGATTCAACAAATAGAACAATACAATCTGGAAGTAACAGATTAAATCTTGGATCTAATAATGCAGACATTTCTTTAGGTGGCGCAGCTACTAACTTAATTGATATACAAACTACCGGCGGCGGTAAAGTAAACATTAACAATACATTAGAAGTTGACGGTCCACTTAAGGCGCAAAACTTTCCACTAAGTGCAACATTTACTGGCGGTATGAATATTACCGGAGTGTCACCAAACTTTACTGTAGCATCTGCTGATAGTTTTGCTACGTATGGTTCAACAGCATCTATTAAATTAAAAAGTGATAGAAAAAATCCTCCAATTAATAACGATATGGGGTCAATTGACTTTATTGGTCTAGCAGCTCAAGATACATGGGCAAGTTATAGAACTGTTGCTAAAATTAGAGTAGCAACAGAAGATGACGATGCAGTACTAGGATCTGGACAAAGTTCATATTTTTATAAATTTGAAGTATTTGATAATTCACATACACCTGCTAATCCAGGAGACTACACAAGTATTCCATTTGTAATCGGATATAACAGTGAGCCTTCAGGCGCTAGTGGCGATGCTTACAAAGGAACAATAGTTAACTATTACAATTCAAAAGACGACTTTATTGTACTAGGCGGATCAACAGACGGCAACGGCTTTCCAAATAAATTATTTAAAGTTGATTATGACACTGAAGTTGTTAGTGTTCATGGTGATGCTACTGTTGGAGGCGAGCTTACAGTAACCGGTACTGGCACATCCACAGTTGGCGGCAACTTAACTGTTACTGGCAACCTACAAGTAGACGGTACTACAACTACTCTTAATTCAACTGAACTTGTTATTGATGATAAACTTATTACTGTAGCAGGCGGTAGTGCCAATGCAGCGGCTGCAAACGGTGGCGGAATTGAAATAGACTTAGGTGTAGATGCAAATGCTTCCCTAACATATGTTAGTAGTACTGACAGATGGACATTTGATAGAGAACTAGCTGCTACTAATATGTATGCAACTACATTTACAGGAGCATTATCAGGAAATGCTACGTCGGCAAATACACTGTCAACCGCTCGTAACATAAACGGAGTTGCATTTAATGGTAGTGCAGCTATTACAATTACAGCACAAACACCAAATGCATTCCTTCCTGGAACTGGTATTAGTTTTGGGGCTGCGGTTGCTAGTTGGACAGGTGATGCTGAACGTACTATTACTAACACAGACCTTGGTAGTGCTCAAAATATTGTTAAAAACTTTGCTGTTGCTGATGCTGATGGATCATTTACGTTTGGTGAAACTGGGTCATTTGCAGCAAGTGATAATAACGATACATTTACATTCATCGGCGGCACAAGTATAGACATTGATATTGATGCAACTAACGGAGCATTGAAAATAAACAATGATGGTGTTACAGCAGTATCAACAGGAACTGGATTGTCAGCAAATAGTAATGCTACTGGTGCAGTAAGTATTACAAACACAGACCGTGGTAGCGCTCAAAACATATTTAAAACTGTTGCAGTTACAGGATCTAATAGCCTTGTTGCAGAAACAAACAGTGACACACTAACTGTTACTGGCGGAAGTGGTATTACCGTAGCAGGCGATGCTGGCTCAGACACTCTTACTATTACTAACAGTGGTGTAATAGATTTGACCCAAGGTACTGCTATGACAATTAGCGAAACTTCTGGCAATTATACAATTACTAACAACGGTATTCATAGTATCAGCGGCACTGCTAACGAAATTAGTGTAAGCACTGCTAGCAATGTTGCAACATTAAGTTTACCTGCTAGTATACAAACAACAAACGCAACATTTACTGGAACATTAGCAGTAAACGGAAATGCTACACTAGGCAATGCTACTGCTGACCAAGTAACATTTAACAACGCAACAGGAACGCCAGGTAACACAGCTACGCCTGCGGGCTATATGCAAGTAACAATTAATGGTGCTACAGCGTACCTACCGTATTATCAATAAGGACTAAACAATGGAACACTTTATTAGTATCGTATTTGACGATAAACCAGACAGTAACTTTAACAAAACATTCCTTGCATGTTTTGATAACATTAACGAGTCGTTAATGGAAAGTGAAACTGATTATTTGGTATTCGAATCAACAGGCGGAACAAGTGTACACCGTATAGGAATTAAAGAGTCTTTAAGCAATGCAGAAGCAGATAAACTTGCGGATCATTTGTATACTCATTTGTACACACAAGGATATGATCATTTTGACATTGAAATTTCAGGAGACCAAGAACAATGAAAATATTAGAATTTTTCAATAGCGAAAAAGATTCTGAAAAAGACCGTTTTGGGTTTGATGTACCAAACGATGTTTACCAGTATATGATAAACGATCCGGTGTTTTACCGTAGATCATATTATCCAGTTATAACTAATATGTGTGATAGACATGCAAAGGGTGACGAAATAAGCCCAGGTAAAGAATTAAAATCTATTATACTTAAAGCATGTTCGCAATATGTCGAAACTTATAAACTAAATGCTGACGCAGGCTCGCTACTCGACGCTAGCGAAATTGAAGGCATTGCTAACAAAATTTATAATACAGAAACGAGAGTGAAATGAAATTACGTGAACTATTTAACAGACAACTAAACGAAGCCACACTCCGCCGTGGAAGTAGAGGCGATGAAGTTAAAGCATTGCAAAGAGCGTTAGGTATTAGACCTGCAGATGGTATTTTTGGACCGCAAACTGAAAAGGCTGTTAGGACATTTCAAACAAATGCTGGTCTAACAGTTGACGGGCTTGCTGGGGGACAAACACAAGCAGCGGTTCGTAGATATGCTGAAGAGCCAGATGCATCTAGTGACTTTGGCAACGTAAGACCAGGTAGTGATTGGAGTGATTTAGATCCAGGTGATATAGAAGTTACTCCGGCAGCAGAACCAGCAGATCCAGATGCAGATGCAGATCAGCAAGGCGGTAGAGGTGATGGTAATGCAGAATTAGATCAAAGACGTAGAGATGGCAATGCCGCTGACGATGATGAAGTAATGTCGCAGCCAGTAGAACCAGAAGCAGGTGCAGAACCAGCAACACCAGGCGATGCAACAGATGATGGCGGCTTAGGTCAAAGAGCTGCACCAGCAGCAGAACCAGTTAGTTTTGACAGTATTGGCAACGCAATGATCGGACGTGATCAAGTTAAAGTTGGTGACACAGTTATAATCGACGGTGAAGAAGCTACTGTAGCTAGCACCGACCAAGGATTGAAATATTATGTTGACAGTAACGGTGATCCACTCACAGCGACAAACGACGAAGAAGCAAAACAAGCAACTGAAGAATTTGTTAAGGCGCAAGTAGCAGAACTATTAAGATTACGGCCGACCATGCCCGAAGGTGAATTAATTCGTAAAATAACAAAAGATGCAGTTGAGCAAGGGTTAAATGGTGATTGGGCTGATAGAGATGCTATGGCTGCATACATTGCAGGACTAGTTCCAACAATTGATAGAGCTGCTCCAGATGTAACTACTGATGTTGGCGGCAATTTCGGTGATGGCGGCGGTGATGGCGCTGACAATAGTGGCGGCGGCCAAAGTGCTGCTGATGGCGGAGTTGATACAGATGCGCCAGGTGGGATGACAACTCCTCAACAAGATGCAGCGCCGAAAGTTGATACTACAGCAGCAGCAGCACAGCAGTTATCTAAATTCCAACAAGCATACGGACAAGGTGTAGGCGCAGATGGACTGCCGTCACAGTTTGGTCAATTATTCTTAGGACCAGTAGTAGACGGAGATTTAGCATCAGCGACTGCACAGAAACTGTCAGACGAGCTAGCAGGAGAAATACCAGCGGCACCTGCTAGAGTTATTGCAGGACGACTAGAAAATGCATATGGTAACGCAGCACAAATGAAACAAGATGCAGACTCAATACGTGATGATAGCGATCCTGATGTACAAGATCAAGTACGTGCATTAGATATATTAGCACCGTTGTTACAAAAACTAAAACAAGCTGCAGAACGCAATGAAAGTGTTGAACTAAATAGAATTAAGATGTTAGCAGGAATGTAATGGACGAATTAGACCAAATAATTAAACTTGCTGGTATCAACGAATTCAAAGGCTATACTCCGTACGAAGGTAGTAATATAAGTATTACTGGAACAGAGAAAGCAGAAATACAACGCAAGGATAATATACGTCCGGGTGATAAGGAATGGTTTGAACTTTGGTTTAGTAAACCTTATCTAACTGGTGCGGAATATAGAGGTCGCAAATGAATATATATGAAATAGTTTTTGAACATGGCAGAGTTGTAAAAGGTGTTAACACCACAGCTGATGTTGGAACAGACGAAATTAAAACACAAGCTGCTAAGTTTGGATTTAATGTTGACAAGGACGGGAGACCTCCGCAACTAGCTAAAAAAACTAAAGGTGCTAATTCTAATGTTGCATTTAACCTAGGACTTACTGAAGGTTATCAATTAAAATTAGAGCGTGACGAAGAAATTGATGTATTACACATCATGGATACTAAAACAAAGAAGCGTATAGAAGTACGTGGCAAAAAAGGTTACGAGACAGACGGATACGATCCACAAGACAAACTACATCAAGTATTAGATAAAGTAGGTCGTAGTGCTAATATTAGTGAACTAATGAATGGCAATGTAGTTGGCATTAATCCTAAACACCCACAAGGTGCTGATGCTGAGAAAACTGCTAAAGACGTATTAACAACTGAAAAGCAACGTTTAGATCCTAAGTGTTGGAAAGGTTACCGTAAAGACGGAACGCAAATGAAAAATGGCGTTCGTGTAAACAAGTGTGTTAAAGTAAAAGAAGACGAGTACACTTGGGAAGGTGACTTAGAAATGCTATACGATAATGAGGAAATGCTAGACGAAGCAGAGTACCAAGGTCGTAAAGTTAAACTAGGCAAACCGATGCAAGGTGACGTTAAGAAGTTTAAAGTATACGTTAAGAATCCAAAGGGCAACGTAGTTAAAGTTAACTTTGGTTCTAAAGAACATAGAATTAAAAAGTCAAATCCAGCAAGACGTAAAAGTTTTAGAGCAAGACATAATTGTGATAGCCCAGGTCCGCGCCATAAGGCACGTTACTGGTCATGCCGTAAGTGGTAAGGAAATAAAATGAGACTAAGACAACTCTTCGAAGCAGCGCCAACAGCAACAGCAGTTATGGCGTTCGGAAGAATGAATCCCCCTACTATCGGTCATGCTAAATTAGTAGAAGCAGTTAAGTCACAAAGTGGCGATCCCTATATCTTTCTAAGTCAAAGTCAAAAGCCTAAAACAGATCCGTTATCATTTAATGATAAATTGCGTTATGCTAAGTTTTTCTTTCCAGAAGTTACTATTGGTAGCCCAGAAGTTAAAACAGTTATTCAAGCACTACAAAAACTTAATGAACTTGGCTATGAAAATTTAATATACGTTGCTGGTTCAGACCGTGTACAAGCGTTTGAAGAACTGATCAACAAGTATAACGGACAAGCTGACAAAGCAGGAAATGTTCCTTACAACTTTAAATCAATTAGTGTAGTAAGTGCAGGCGAACGTGATCCAGATGCAGATGGTGCAGAAGGAATGAGCGCAAGTAAAATGCGTCAAGCAGCAGCTGACAATGATTTAGAATCATTTAAGCAAGGTGTTCCACAACCTCAACTAGCAGATGAAATGTTTGCGGCAGTACGTCAAGGTATGGGCATTGCTGACACAGTTGAAGAAGATGGCCCAGAAACTAGTTTACGTCCTCGGTTAAGACCAGACAGTGTTACAACTGATGAGCCAGAATCAGACCTTGCTCCTGCATCTAGTCCACGTCCTCGACTAAGACCAGATTTTAAACCTAATAGACACGAAAGACTAATTATCGGTAACGGTAAAGCTCGAGGCCTAGGCGATGATGAGATTGCTGCAATGCTAGCACAGATTAAAGTAGAGACTGGTGATTTTCAGTATATGACTGAACTAGGCGATGATGATTACTTTAAAAAATATGATCCACAATATGCTCCTCGTAAAGCAGCAGCACTTGGTAATACAGAACCAGGTGACGGGTACAAGTATAGAGGTAGAGGATATTTGCAAATAACAGGCAGATACAACTATGCCCAGGCTAGTAAATCAATGCCAGGTGGATACACTGACTTTATAGAATCGCCTGACTTAGTAGCTAATCCTGCTATAGCAGTACAACTTGCATTTGAGTATTGGGGAAGAAGAACTCAACCAAAAGTAAATAATTGGAACGATGTTCGATCTGTAACAAAAACTATCAATCCAGGATTGCGTCATTTAAGTCAACGAGCAGAGGCTTATACTAATTATAAGTCTGCATTAACAAGGTTAGCATAATGAAAATATTTGAAATTGTCACAGAGGCATTAGACAATCCGTATCCGTTTAATCTACAAGGTCCAGACTCGTCGCATAATTTTGCAGCAACAGCAGAAACGCCAAACGGTGTATTAAGAATGGACTTTGAAGCAATAGACTATGATGACTTTGGTATCGACTTTGCAGTTGGAAAAAGCATGGGCAAAACAGAAGCAGGCGATGAGTTTAGAGTATTCGCTACTGTAGTTGCAATGATGAACAAGTGGATGAGTATAGTAGGCATTGAACACGTAGAAAGTTTTGACTTTGGTGCTAACAAAGGTGAACATGCTAGTGACGGTAGAGCAAAACTATACACAAGATTTGCTAAAAAACTTGCCGATCAACTAGGCTGGAAGTTAGAACAAACTACTACACAGGACCGCAATACAGCATTTTTCAAACTAACTAATCCTAAACCAGTACCACGTCATGACGATCATTGGGACGACTTAGAAGATAATCCAGATTTAGAGGAAAACTTTGCTGACGGTAAGAAGCCAGGACGTAAAGGTTTATCACAACGTGTAGGCATTCCAAAAAATGCTACAATAGCACAACTTGAAAAAGCAGCTAAAGCAAGCGGCGAAAAGGGACGTATGGCTCGTTGGCAATTAAATATGAGAAGAGGTAAGAAATAATGAAAATGAGTGAACTATTAGAAGGCAAAGTTGAAATGTGTCCAGAGGCATGTTGCGGCGTTCCTGTAACAGAATGTACATGCGGACCTAATTGTAAACATTGTGATTGTCATGCTAAGAACAAAATGGACGAGGATGCAACAGCAGGCGCTACAAGTGCAGGCAATATTGCTAGTGTTGCTAATCCGATTGCTGCACATGCTAAAGTAAAGCGTGACAAAAATGGTGTGCCGAAAGCAGCACAACGTAAGAAAAAAGACGGCACAACTGTTAATGGATTAGATGCTCCAGACAATGTATTCGGTGGCAAAGCCGTTAGACGTACCAGTTAATTAAACCTAATGATAAATACATTATAGTATTTAGGAGCAACCATGACTAAGAAAGTTACCGAAGGCCATTTAGGCGATATGGCACACGCAGTTGAGCGTGATCACGAAGTGCAAATGGCACGTGCCGATCTTTATAAAATTGCAAAGTATGCAATTAAACTACACGACATGTTGAAAAGTGTAAGCGAAGCAGAAGGCATCGAAGGATGGCAACAGGCTAAGATTACTAAAGCAGCAGACTACATCAGTAGTGTATATCATGCTATGGATTATGATACCAAGTTTGATGAAAGCATTAATGAAGCTAAAGAAAAACCTACTAAAGCTTCTGTTAAAGTTCCTACAATCGAAGGCGATTACATGAACGCATTAGGTAGCAAATTAAAAACTGTATTAGCTAAAGGAAAGTAATATGGATTTCTATGCAATGAGTTCTATGATGAAGGATCTTATTCCTTCAGATCCAGAAGCTGATAAGCAAGCATTAATGGCTGCTGCTGGGAAAACATTTAATGATGTTCCTGCTACTAAAGACTATGTAACCGAAACTGCACAAGTTGCTCCTGGCAGTTTACCGTTAGATTTAGATTTAGGAAGTTTAGCATCACTAGCAGGAATTCCTGCGCCTAAGAAAACAACTACAATACTAGAAGC
>Ga0307488_10000131_pt1 | contig 53472 bp, 81 predicted proteins | sample SB02metaG_FD_202248 | JGI IMG/M metagenome (GOLD analysis project Ga0307488, IMG submission 202248) | Sea-ice brine microbial communities from Beaufort Sea near Barrow, Alaska, United States - SB 0.2 | ecosystem: Environmental > Aquatic > Marine > Coastal | place: USA: Alaska | collected... | reverse complement strand
AAGTAATCAGAAAAAAGAGAGAATCGTTATGAAAACTGAAATGACATCTTTGCTTGAAGCAATCAAAAGTTCATACGCTGGCTTCGGAAAGCCAACTGACGTTCGCGCCAAAATGATCGAAGAGTTTAACGAAAACCTTACCTACACGGTAGGAAAGAAATATATCAAAATCCTAAATCGGGGTGGCGGTGTGTGGGGTTTCGTTGTGAACACTGATGACGATGCCAAGTTTATTCGGGGTGATATCCTGAAACCTGCTGGTCATTCCACTCCAACGCGTAACTCAGCACGGGGCAATATCGTGACTGGCAACTTCTCAGTCTGTTGGACTGGTCCACGGAATCTGAAATAAGGGGTTGACAACCCCACTACTTTTTTGTTATTAATACGTGTAACCAAAAAAAGAGAGAATCAAATGTCAGTCCTAGTGAAAACACCGTGTGCAAGTGCTACCCTTGAATTCTTTGGGGTCAAAGGTACTACTTGGAATGAACGTACTGGCAAGAATGTTTGGGACGATACCCTGAGACGCAATGGCTACGCTGTTAGAAGCCGTATGTCAAAATTGGGCAGTTCCCCCACCGTAGGCTCTGTTAGGGCCAAGGTAGCGAAGCTGGCGGCGTCTGAGCCTGATATCATCGCTTTTGTTGCTCGTGTCTCTGGTCACGTCTTGGTGATAGATCGTGATGGCCAAACGGTTGTTGATACTGATCCACGTAAAAAAGATAAAAGAAAAATGTTTGGTTTTGTCGCTGTTTTTAAAAAATAAGTGTTGACTCTACTTTGTTTTGATTCTATAAAGTATGAGTAATCAGAAACAAACGAGAGTGAGACCTTCATGGCCTATGTATCCCAAGAAATGAAAAAAGCCCTTGCCCCAGCTATCAAAGCAGTGATGAAAAAGTACGGGGTCAAAGGCTCCATTGCTGTTCGTAATCATAGTGTTTTGAGTGTAAACATCAAAGAAGGTGTTCTCGACTTTATCAGTGAAGCCAACCAGCGTAACAAAGAATACTCTGATCGGAACGGCAATCGCTTCCATGTAGTCGGTGGTTACTACCAAGAGAATGCCTACCGTGGTCGGACCACTGATGAGCCTACTGCGATTGACAACTTTCTTGAAGAAATTCGTGGCGCAATGCGTGGCACTCTTTACTACAACAATGATGATGTCATGACTGACTACTTCGATAGCGCATACTTCATGAACATCAACATCGGTCAATGGGACAAGCCTTACGTTTGTTCTGCTGCTTAATTATCTACCTCACTGTGTAATTTGTATAAATAAGATTAAATGCAAATTACACGCGGAGAGATGAGATGAAATCATTCAAAGCTTTTATGGCTGAGCAAAAAGATGTAGATGTGGTGTGGGGCGACTTCGATGATATCGAGTCAATTCTAGAAAACATCTTCAAACAAGTTATTTCTGAAGGTTTAGACCTAGACGAAAGCTTGACAGATCAAATGATTTCAAAGCTAAAGAAAAAAACACAGCCCGGCGGAAACCAACCTTGGGCTGACACAAAAGTTTCTGGCCAGTCTGGTGGAAACGATAAAGACAAAATCCTAGACCTTTATACTAAGTATGAGCCGTTGATAATGGATAGGCTCAAGAAGTATGAAAGTGGACTAAAGGGTTCTACGAAGGGCATATCACAAGGCGCAAAAATTCTTGTTGACGTCAAAAAGTTAAAAGCGTTCGTAGACAAAACAGTTGTTCGTGGCAAGAACCCAGCAAAGATTACAGATTGGCTTCGTGGTTCAATTCTTGTTGCATCTGAAGAAGATGTTGGAATTGTATCCCAGAACATTTTTAAGAAGTTTAAGACGGTAAGAGAATTCGAACCTAAGGTACGTGGCAGTGATGAAACGTTTGGATATTACGGTAGCGTTCACTTCTTGGTTGACGTTGACGGTGTTACAGCAGAAATTCAAGTGATGACCAAAAAGCTTTATTCAGCTAAGAAAATTGCTGGTGGCCAATACGACGATTTTAGATCGGCAGAAGATGCTGTGAAAGATACACCAGAAGTTAAGGCACTATTGCGTCATGGCAAAAGAGCCTTCGACAAGGGTAATAATCGTGGTGGCGGTGCTGGCATCAATGTTGACAAACAGAAATCGAAATACACACCAACCTCTGGTTTCTCTCTGACTGACAGAAAGACACGCAGGGCGTTAAAAAACAAGTAAGCTATTGACATAACCTTTAGTTTACCTTATTGATTAAAAGTAAACGAGAGAATTGTAATGGACGTAAAAATAGAAGTAGACCATGAAGGTTTCGTGTATGGTGTCGAAAACCAAGGCAACGAAATCATTATGTACAAGAACGACATTGATGAGTGGATGGGCGATATCGAATACATCAAAGTATTCACTATTGAGGGAGACACCCCAAACCCAGTAGCTCTATACAGAAAATTAGCAAAGGCGACACAAGAGATTGTTGCGTCTTCTCGTGAGAGTTGGTATATGTTTAACGTGGCTGATGAGAAACGTGCGAATATATACGAAAGAGTCGGAAAAAGTATTAAGGGATATTCTTGCCAAAGGGCGGATAAATATTTCTACCTCTATAAGGAATGAATATGAAGAATTTCAAAGACTTTGTTGCAGAGAAAACCATGGTGGAAGCCAAGGGTGCTACTCTCTCACAATCTCAAAAAGCATTGAGGTTTGCTTCAAAGGCTCATAGAAAACAAACGCGTTCTGATGGTGCTGCTTATATCTCGCATCCTGTAGAGGTCGCCAAGATCGTCAAAGAATTCAAAAAGTCTCATAACCTTGAAGCATTGATTAGCGCTGCTTACTTGCATGATACGATTGAGGATACTAACGCCACAGAAGAAGATTTGACTAAAATGTTTGGTGGTCTTGTTGCGTCCTTGGTCAAAGAACTTACCTCTGATGAAAAGGGCGCTGCCTTCAAAGAAAAGGGCAAGACCCAATATTTAAAAGACAAGATGTCTGGTATGTCTGATTGGGCATTGGTTGTTAAATTGGCAGATCGTCTGCACAACGTTAGTGACTTGACCACAGCAAGAAGTCCTGCTTGGGCGAAAAAATACCATACAGCAACAACCGAAACTATGAACGAACTTGAAAAAAATAGAACTTTGACTGGCACTCAGAAAAAAATGATTGCAGCAATTCGTGTAAAATTAAAAGAATTTGAAGGAAAAGGTAGATGAAATCGTTTAAGTCTCACTTGGCTGAGGCGGCTTCAAAGTTTGATTTGAAGAAAGCATATAGTGCTTACAACACCCTATACTTTGGCGGTGAACTACCGACTGACTTCCCTATTGGTTGGTATAAGAGTAAGAAGCTTGGTGGTGAAGTTTCCATTACAGTTATGAAGACTCGTTCCACAGGCGCTGTTAAGATTGTTGGTATCAAGCATCTAAAAATCTCCAATCTTTATGCAAGAAGTGACGAAGCTTTTAGTGTGATTTTGTTGCATGAGATGGTTCATGTTTGGGTTGCCCATCAAGGCGTACACGAAATCAGCCAACATGGGCCTGTATTCAACTCTAAGCGCAGAGAATTGAACACTAAGTTCAACCTGTCAATCCCAGAAACTGAGGTGATGGACAAATCTGAACTTTCAGATGAATTTACACAAGACTTGAAAAGGCATTTCGTTGTGATGTTTGTCCACAAAGATAGCAGGGCATCTGTGGCATTATACAGCGAAGCCACAGCCAAAAAGAACAGCGCACAGATCAAAGCAGATTTTGATGCATTGGACGCAAGAGATTATGTACCATACAAAATAATATTGGCTGGTATGGTCCCGACAAATTTACACCACACAAAAAAGGTAAGTCGGACCACTAAAGGGATTACGCGAAACTTAGGTTCACTTGTTGAGCCACACGTTTTTGCTGAAATTTCGGGACATCTTAAAAATAACAGGGGTGACCTATTTAAGGCCATTCAAGGGAGATAGCACATGAAATCATTTAAGCAACATATCACAGAAGCATCTTCATGCGATTTAATTGGTATGCAACAGATCAAACAGTTCGAGAAAATTGTAGATCAACTTTTCAAGAAGTATAACATCGACTTCAACTTCACGCGTCACTTTGGTGATCGGATGAGCGATGAGCGCAACACGCCCTGCATCACACTCAAGGAATTGGCTGAGTTCATCAAGAAAGTTTACGCAAAACAAGGCAAGTCACTCAAGGGTGTTGCTGGTGCTGAAGCTGTTCTCAAAGACATCCAAAAAGATTTGAATATTCCTGTGGCTGTTAAGTATGACGCAAAGAACGATGAGTTCGATGTTGTTATGAAAACAATCATGCGCAAGAAAAACTTCAAAAGTCCTGATAAATTTATCAATTATTGATTGACATTTCAACCGTTTGATGTTATGTTGTTTTAAGTAAGCGAGTATGGTGGAATGGTAGACACGCTAGATTTAGGTTCTAGTGCCGCAAGGCGTGAAGGTTCAAGTCCTTTTACTCGTACCAAACAAAATAACGCTGCAATAGCTCAGTTGGTAGAGCGCTTCACTTGTAATGAAGATGTCCGGGGTTCGAATCCTCGTTGCAGCACCACATCGGCAAGAAACATCGGCAAGAAACGGTGGATAGTTTATTAGGTTGTAACGGTTTGAAAAGCACTGGCCAGAGGTAAAGGCATGACTACAGTGTTTAATAGGGTAAAGAGCAATTAGTCTTGCTTGGTTCAACTCCACCCACAATCTTATTAACTAGCCATATTTCTGTTTTATATATGTTATGTAGGACTGCGAGGAAAGTAACACAGTCTGGCTGGCGCTAATGAACCCGGTACGTTACAGGAAAGGGGATTATGTTGGTTCGATTCCAACCGTAACATATATAAAACAGAAACTATATTCCTCTTTAGCTCAGTTGGTAGAGCATCGGACTGTTAATCCGTGTGTCGTTGGTTCGAGTCCAACAAGAGGAGCCATTTTTTTAAATTAACTGTTGACACTACTATGTTTTGATTCTATACAGTATGAGTAACAACAAAGAAAATGAGAATCACAATGAGAAATGTCGGCACACAGATCAACGAATTGATGAAAGCCCAAGGGTTTGACCATACTGATTACGGACGGGTCTCTAGTTGGAGCACCAAGAACGGTCTTGATTTGCACTTGTGGACTTACACTTCTGATAACAAAAAAGTTTCCGTAAATCGGAATGAAGACGGAACTTACCATATCGATACAAACCCAACACACAACAATTTCGCGCCTTGTATCGTTAAAGACAACATTGCTGAAGAAGTTCTTTTTGAAACATTTGCAGCAGAGATGGTTAGCTTAGCGCCATAAGATAAACGTCGGTGAAGTGTTACGGTAGCACGGTGGTCTCCAAAACCGCAAGCCAGAGTTCGACTCTCTGCACCCTCGCCAAGTTTGATCTAGATACGAGGGACGCCCGTGGTAATGCTAGACGACATTCGAGCCAACTCCTGCGGCTCAGTAACGGAGAGGTGAGTGAGTGGTTGAAACTAGTAGTCTTGAAAACTACCGAACCGCAAGGTTCCCGGGGTTCGAATCCCCGTCTCTCTGCCAAGATTAAAGCTTAGTCCACCTTCACCCATATACAGCTTCGTGCTAGGGATAATGAAGGGAACCGTGAATGTTTACACGGTGAGGCAGGTTGATCGCTGCCAAGGGACTTAGGGACAAAGGACAACCTTAACAGGCTCTCCTTTGGTGTATAGCCACTTTATCCTGCTAATATGTCGGTGCAGGTTTGCAGACTAACAAGGTATTATCAGGCGTCATACCATCTAGTCGTGAGGTTCGATTCCTCAACTGATACCAAATAAAAAGGTTGGAATACAATGTACTACTTACACGTTATCCAGAAGGATAGGTTTGTTGATGATTATGACCACGATGGGAATGTGTTCTCTTTCAAGAGGGTAGCCTATCACGGCCCCTTTGATAACGAACAAGACGCATTAAACTTTGGCATTTCACAGGGCCACCATAGGATGGCTTACACAATGGAAGTAATAGAATTTGGATAAGGATACTAACTAATGAACGGCTACGTCAGCAACGTCACTTCAGAAACCCTAAACACTAACAGCACATTCAGCATAGCAGAGCCGACTAAGATTACTGAGTTCCAACTAACCTTGGGAGACGGGTCAATGGTCGAAATACCTTGTACGGAAATATCGCACATGGAGGGAACAACAGTATTAGCTGCCGCCCTTCATCATCTTATCCAGCGTGTCGCTGCCCTTGAAGCATTGCAAACAGATACCAAATAAAAAGGTTGACATACTTTGTTTGATTCTCTATACATTAATAGTAAAGAGAATATAGAGAAAGTTGAAAACATGACCTTGATCGTAAACACAACCGTCACTGACTACAACAAAAACGCCTATTCGTTTGAAGCGCGTGGCACTGAATACACCGTAATCGACAATGAAAACGGTTTGTATGATGTTTATAGCAATCGTAAGAATGTTTCCTTTATGCCCCAAATCGCTGTTATGACAATGAAAGAGATGAAAGCGCGGTCAAAAGCTCTGGCTCATCTGGGTACGTTGATTGGGGCATAAATAACTTTTTAACAACCAAAAAGTATTCTCATGAACACCAAATTTTCCAACGCTATTAACCGTGTAGAACAGTCGTGTCCTCCTATTTGGATGATGCGACAAGCTGGTAGGTATCAGCCGTCTTATATGGAATTGAAAGAAACATACAATTTTCAACAGATGTGCAAGCTTCCACAAATAGCAGCACAAGTTGCTATGCTACCTATTAAAGAATTTGATTTTGATGTTGCTATTTTGTTTAGCGACATCCTTTGGCATCTTGAGGGTCTTGGACTTCCATTGACCTTCGATCCAGCACCCAAGTTCGAGTTTCACCTCAATGAAGAAAATTGGCGGGATCACTCTGACTTTGAAAAAGCAATGGAACATATTGCATTTCAACAAAATGCCATAGAGGCAACACGCGCCAAACTGCCATTTGGTAAAAGCCTGATTGGGTTTATTGGTGGTCCTTGGAGTGTACTCAATTATGCTTTGGGTACAAATAAAGTATCTACTAAATTCAAAACTATGTATCTCAATGAGGTTATCATTCCATTGATGGCCAGAAGTATAAGAGCACAGAAACTAGCAGGTGCTGAAGTAGTGATGATTTTTGATAGTGGGCTTGGCAACGTAAGCAAACCCTATTATGAAAAGACATACCTACCCATGCTTCAACAGCTTTCTGATATTGGTAATGTGGGATACTATAGCCGTGATTTGCCTAAAGGCAGTCTGCCAAAAGTAAAGAAAATGAATTGGTGTGGGATTGGCATCGACTCTAATCAAGACTTGGTAACGACTTTAAAAACAAATACGAATGGGTTCGTCCAAGGTAACTTTGATGAACATCATATGCTGCTAGACACAAAGCTATATTATTACGAATTAGACAAGTGGCTTGAGAGCATCAAAGATGTTGATACCACTGGGTGGGTTTGTGGGTTGGGCCATGGCATACATAAAACTACGCCAACCAAACACGTAACCCATTTTATTGAACAAGTGAGGAGTAAATTTAGTTAATGTTTGATGATTATAGTGAGTGGTTCAAAACCCTCCAAGATGAAATTTGTGACACTATAGAAACTCTAGATTGCAAAATGATAAGTCATGAGGGTTCAGCTAAAGAAGGCTGGACCCAATGCCACAAGACAATATATGGAGATGTGTTCGAAAAGGGAACTGTAAACTTTAGTAAGATCAATTCTGAATTTAGTCCTGAGTTTGCACATGAAATACCGGGCACTGAGGAACACAACCGATATAGTGCCACGGGTATAAGCGTTGTACTCCATCCTAAGAACCCTCACGTACCTGCAATGCATTTCAACACGCGATACCTACAGACAAGCACTAAGGAGTGGTTTGGCGGGGGTATGGACATCACACCGTGCATGTCATTCGATAAAGAAGCATACCACGACACCATAGCAAACATCTGTGATTATTACAACCCAGAATATTATCCAAAATTCAGCAAAGCGTGTGATGAGTATTTCTATTTACCACACCGTAAAGAAACACGCGGTGTTGGTGGTATTTTCTTTGAGTACCACGATCCAAAAGATATGGACTTTGATTTTGTTAAAGATGTTGGTCGAACCTTCAAAGATTTGGTTAGTCACATAACTCAACACTATGGTGATACTCCATACACTAAAGCAGACAGGGACACGTTAGAAATTAAACGTGGTCGATATGTAGAGTTTAATTTGTTGTACGACAGGGGTACGCGTTTTGGCTTTAAAACAGGGGGTAATATGGATGCAATTTTAATGAGCCTTCCCCCAACAGTGAGGTGGACATAATGCGGGTCGGTGTAAGAGGTAGCGAGTTAGCACTAGCATATGCTGAGATGGCAAGAAAGGCGTTGCCGTGTGATATCGAAATAGTTATTATCAAAACATTGGGCGATTTGAATCCTGACGTTCCAGTACATATGATTGGCGGCAAGGGAGTTTTCTGTTCTGCTTTAGAAACAGCTTTGAATGCAGGCGAAATTGACGTAGCAGTACATAGCCTGAAAGACATGCCCGGCGACTTTGAACACCCTGATCTTGAAGTGGTGGCGACATTAAAACGCAACTCACATCACGACGTAATCATTGGAAATGTTTTTGATGGGTTTGTTTTGGGAACAAGTAGCCCCAGACGCACCTCTCAACTCCAAGAACTATATGCTGATCGTAATGTAAAGATTAAGCATATCAGAGGAAACATCGACACTCGCCTAGCCAAACTTGATGCTGGTGAATACGACGCCATTGTATTAGCAGAAGCTGGTTTACAAGCACTTGGCATTTCAAGAACATACGATAGGTTGCCAATTATACCAGCAGTTGGCCAAGGAACTATCGCTTTGCAATGCAGAAAAACTGACATTAACACCAAGATCATAGTCAAACAAGCTGACCACGATTTAACCCATCGTCAATCTGATCTAGAACGTTCGTTGCTTATGGGTCTTCAGGGTGATTGTAGTACATCCGTTGCAGCTTATGCCCATGGCGAAAACCCCATTAAAATGAGTGTGGTTTATTATTGACATCTGGGCTTACTATGTTATAATCTGTGTTAACAGTAATATGAAGGACTTATATTGTCAAACCTTGAAATGATTAAACGCACATCACGAAATGCTGAGAGTGATGAATGCTACACACCAGCAGATCAAGTTATACCTCTTCTTGAATATCTTGACAAGAGTAAAACTTATTATGAGGCTACAAGTGGCATATCTTCTAACGTAATTGAAGGGTTCCATAAGCATGGATACAACATGGTTGGCAGTCAAGGAAAGAACTTCTTTGATTGTACAAGTGATGATGTTTATGATGGTATTATTACAAACCCACCATACAGCCTAAAAGATAAGTTCATTGAGCATTGCTATTCATTGAAAAAACCATTTGCTTTGTTCTTGCCAGTGGCATCTTTCCAAGGCGGAAAGCGTGGACAAATGTTTATGGATTATGGCATGTCTACACTGGTGTATAATCACAGGGTAGATTTTACTGGTGGTGGCGCACCTCATTTTGGTAACGCATGGTTTATGCACGGCATCCTACCACCAAACACAATCTATTGGGCCAATAACCCCAAGATGTTGTCAAAACGCAAAGACGTTGGCAACACCTTGGATGATTTTATTGATTAGTCTTTACGCCAAATAGTATATAAACCATAAGCGATAGCACCATATGCTATGATTTGCGTCAATGGTCCAAACACGATGACAGCAGCGCCACCAGCAAGCATTACAATGCCGTCTAGGCTAGAACGCTCTCCAATTTTTTTCATTATCCATTTCATATCTTTCTCCTTAATAAGCAGTTATTGTTGGTGCGCCTTGATCTGGCTTGTGTAGCACTGCTACCTTGCTTTGATATATTGGCGCTTCTGTAGATTTATTCACAAAGCTATTGTACTTGTATGGGTTGTAAGTAACAGATGTTCCGCCATCCAACCCAAATATTTCTTCGCACATCTCACCACGAATGAATGCGTGAACATTCTTCTTGCCTTCTGCAATCACCTTCGCACGTCCAGCAGGACGAACAACATAGGTTGGGTTCATGATATGAATATCATATGTGTGCATTATGACTCTGCCCTTATGACGGACGGAGAACAGGTTCTTATGAAGATTGTAATATACTTCAACATGCATTTGTTATTCCTTTATTTGTTTTGATAACGCTTTATAGCAAATCAAACAAACATTGTCAAGACACCAAAAACAGCCATCTCCTATTATATAACCGAAGGCCCGGTCGTTTTTGGTGTCTAGTTAAACCCCAAAACTTTCGCCACACCCACAGGATGCTGTTGCATTTGGGTTGACTACTTTTAGGTACGACCCACCTAGTTCTTCAACATAGTCAATAGTACACCCTAAAATAAACATCTCCGCCATTGGATCAAGCCATAGATTTTCAACTGTTGGTTCTTTATCAGTTACACCCCATTCATATTGAAACCCTGAACATCCACCACCTTTAACAGCTAGTGATACGTTTGGCTTGCCTGCTTTCGCTAGATACTGCTTGGCGTTTTCCGTCACTGATACTTTCATTTCTTTTTACCACCTAGTTTTTTTGGCTCAACTGCGTCAAGTCTTTTTTCAATTTCGTCGATCTTAGCTGTTATCTTTGGGTACTTCTTGCGCCAAGCATCTTCTGGTTGCTCCAACCAAGTCCAACCCCAACGCGCTACAAGGAAATCAATTGCGTTGTCTACCTTTGCATAACCCCAAAGACCAATGCGTGTCGTACTTATGTATGCCACGAAGATAGCTCCTAATACAGAACCACCCAATGCTGTGTATATCCATAGACGATCACTCGCCATTTGTTGTATCATATCAATCATCATTAATCTCCGTGTATTTGCAGTAGTGCTGTATTCCGTGATCGTATGCACCGTCGAATGGCATTCCCTTTTTTAACGCTCTCCACCGACCACGCCACTGATCTTTAATACGTTGCCAACGGGTAAGGGGTCTAATGTTTCCGTAATAATTAATGTATCTGGAATCACTGTGATGTTTGTATCCGAAGAAAGATGGTGGTACGCTAGTGACCAAATCATTGTTGTTAACGTGGCGAAAATGAGGGACGTTGAAAGATGTAACAAATTTACGGGTTCCTACTCTAGGAGACCCATAGGTATATAAAGCGGTTACACCCTTAAGTCTGCTGGTTGCTATTGTGGCCATTGCCCCACCTAATGAGTGGCCAGTGATGAAAAGATTTTTGTTTTTAGTATTGCCTTCTAGGTATTTAGTAATTTTATCCCAAACTTTATCAACTTCCATTTGAAACCCATTATGAACGAAACCACTACCGTTGAATGCACGATCTGGTAGTGCGTTTAAATCTGCTTTAATGTCAGTAAATTCTTTTGGTTCTGTGCCTCTAAAACAGACAACTACCTCATCTCTGTTCGTAACTATATGCACTTGCGCACCATCATTCTCAATAAACCCATGGGTTGTATATCCAAGTTTACGCATTGCAGGTTTGGCTTCTTTTTTATCTAAGTATGCGTACTGTGCTAAGAGCGCCATCTTGTGGCAGTTTTCTATATATTTTGTCATTTTTTCCTCGCCATTAATTTTGCTTTTAATATTTCTGCGTTTGTTAGAGCAGGTGTTGGGGCCGAAGCATCTTCTGTCGATACTCTGGGTTTGGGACTCCCCCCGCCGTCATGTAAACTGGGTTCCACCTTTTCTCTTTCTTTAGAGATAGGTCTTGGTGTCGTATCACTATCGACCCCGAAGTATTCAATTCGTTTTTGCATTCGGACAATTCTTCTTCTGAGATCATTAACCTTTTCATTAAGTTCTGTTCCAAAATCACTTAGACGTTGCTCTGAAAATTCCGTCCCATTCTTCTGGGAGGTCTTGGGTTGCCATGTAATTGCAACGTTCAATCCAAATATCGTAATATCCATCCATTTGGCCATCAAAACATCCTTTCAGTTCTTTGCACATAGCGATTGCTTCATTAAATCCTTTAGCTTTGTACTTCGTGTGCATGTAGGCATGGCTCATTGCGTTTGCAGAATTATGCGCCCTATCCATGGCGCTCAAATCCAACACTGTGTATATGTCAAGCCCAATCGTCTTGCCTTTAACAGCCAAGTCATCAAGTTTTAAATAGAAGAATTCATCTTTGGTTGCTGCATAAGTGGAAGGTCCTACAATTAATAGGACACCATAACTCTTACACGCACTCTCTAGTCTTGCTGCTGTAGAAACTGCGTCTCCAAGGATATCGTAGGAGTGTCGGGCGGTTGATCCCATCTCACCAATATACCCCAAACCAGTATTAATACCAGCCCCCATGCCAACAGGAGGACGGCCAGCAGGTCTGATGGTATCTTCATTGAATTTCTCCACCGCTTTGAGCATATCTAGACATGTCTGTACTCCTGTTTTGGGATGATTTAAATCTTCTATCGGTGCATTATGTATATGCATTGATGCGTCACCAATGTATTTGATAATCATACCGTTTGATTCTAAAACAGGTTTTGTGATAGCGTCCATATAACCATTCATGATCTGTGTCAATCCCTTAACATCATCACCAAAGCTTTCGCCTAATGGGGTAAACCCACGTAGATCACTGAACACAATAGAGACTTCTTTCTTGACACCCTCTTTGATAAGTGCAGGGTTCTCTTGTAGCATCTTGACAACTTCTGGTGAAGCATAACCAGCAAATTGTTTCTTTATGGCTTGCTTCTGAAGAAACTCATCTACGAACCTGAGTACATACTGTACAAGACCAACGAGCAAGAGCATAGCAGCAATGGTAGCGCCATCAATAAGAATATTCGAAGTATTGAAGACATAGATAGAACCCCCTATAAGTCCAGTGATTGTCATTACAAAAACACCAAGACCTATGAAAGTCCAATAAGATAATCCAATTATAATAAGCCCAGCGCCTACCAAGACAGCTAGTTCGCCCCATGCCTTTGCATCAGCGTCTCTTGTTATATTGCTTTCGTTGAATACTGTTCCTAGCATCGCGGCTTGTATCTCATGCGGAAATACAGAACCTATTGCTGTTGCTACTGGTTGGGTGATACCTGAAGCTGTCGGACCTATGAATACAACAGCACCCATAAAGTCATCTGGTAGATTAGAAAGGCTTACTGACTCGTATCCTTGCGACCAATCGATCCACACTTCGCCAGCCTCGTTAGTTGGGATGATACCAAACTGTGGTATTCTTAATTTATCCACTCCAAGGGGTGACAATTTAATTTGGAAACTTGGGTCTCCTGCAAGAATTCGCAACACTTCCATTGTGACGTTTGGGTATAAAGTACCACCACTCTCAAAAACTAACGGTGCGCGTCTAGTAACACCATCTATTTCTGGGAAGGTGTTGATGATTCCTGACCCAACTGCATTAGACTCAATGACATCGACGTTAGCTGTAATGCCAAGTACGCTTGGGATAACATACATATAATCGCTATTAATAATAGCGGCTCCCGGATTAATTGGCTCATTTTTATTCTCCTCAGTACCTAGCATTGTCACTATGACAGGGTAGTTTTGCAAGGTTAATGCAAGTAAGTCGTCTTCACCAGACCTATCTTCCTCACTCATCAAAACATTAAACACCACAAGTCCAGCACCACGATTATACAGGTCTTCGATTATCGTACCATAGTCTCCACGCGGAAATGGCCACTGCCCATATTCATTTAATGTTGTCTCATCAATATTAACTGTGTATATGTTATTCGGAACAACTTCTTGGCTTATAATTAGCTGATCGAAATAACGTAAGCGAAGACTTTCTATAAATGCTGGGTTGGATACGTACAACCAAGCAAACATACCAAGTATCATTACACTCCAAATTGGTGAAAATAATATCTTCCGCATTTATCTTTTCCTCTACAGTATGATGTATTTATCACTGTTGTGTATTTGTTGGTTTACCCACAGATGTGAAAACACACCTGTGGGCAATAACGTTATCATTAAAACTTGATCTGTATGCCAGCACTAATGCTAGTAGAGTTGCCCAAGTCACTGAGTGTACGATTTACGCCTAAGTTAAAAGATTTATTTTCACCCCATTCTTTATCAAAATCTAGTGACAGTACATTAACTCCGTCTGTGTGACGTAGTGCTTGTACATCAAGACCCGAAGCTAGTGTAACTTGTGCGCCGATTGTAGCATAGCCATAGTAGTCAGTAGTGTCTGCTACTGTTCTTGCGCTTTGGATTGAACCAGTTTCTGTGTAACCGCCAACTGTTGTGCGTCCTCTTGTGTAACCAACTACTGGACGAACCTTCTCACCATCAGCAATAAAACGTATGCCCACTGATGTATCTGTTCCTGATGTTGTACCTGCGTTAGCAAAGTCGCCAATAGTTCTTGTGGTTGTTAAATCCATCATACCGTGTGTTAGGTCAACACTAACAGTTCCGCCTTGTACTTTCTTATCACCGTTTAGGTTAAGGATAGTTGAACTTGCATCTGCACTGCCGTCTGCGTTGGTTGTGTTGGTTGCTAAACGTCCAATGCCTGCACCAACAGTTGTACCGTTGTCAAGCTCTTTTGCATTACCTATAACAAAGCCACTTGTTTTGCCGTTAGATGCATTGCTGTTCACAATAGTTACGCTGTCAAAGTCTAATCCACGAGTTGACATATTTTGCATTGTTTGTGTATTGTTTATTTGATTGATGCTGCCTACAAAACTGCCCGGATCAGTTGTTACAACTACAGGCGTTCCCAAACTTGCATCACTGTATACATCCCACGTTGAAGTTAGTGTTGAACGAGCAATAGTTTGTGTTGTAGCTGTTTCTGTTGCTGCGTGTGTTGTTACAGTTGAACTAGCACTACCTACTACTGTAGGGCCACTTGCTGCGTCTGTAGCACTACCTACGTCTTCTAGTGCGCCTGTGGTAATGTCAACGCCACCACCTGCTCCACCAGTAATAGCACTTGTAGCTGCGTCAAATGCACTTGGTCCAAAGATGTAAGCATAACTTGCAGTTACAATATCGCCTGCTGTTAAGCCAGTCCATTCCCATCCTAGTCCAATAGTATGGTCGCCATTGCCTACTGCATAATCGCCACCTGTTGCGTAGTCATTAGGGTCTGTACTCCATCTACTACTAATGCCAGCACCAACGTTACTGTCTGTCGAATAAAGTCCTAGAGCATAACGACTTACTGTTGCTTCTGAGAACACAACATGTGCTGCTGGAATAGTTCCGTAGCCTAGTACGTTGTCTGTTGCACTTGTATCGCCTGTTTCTGGCATTGCGTCTGGATCGATAAAGCGCCCAAACCTCAGTGTAGTAATGGCTGTCTGTGCTGTAATGGCAGTTGTGATGTCAATGTATTCTTGACCACTTGGCAAGCTGTATGTGTTGGTAATATCAAATACACTTGACACGCCGCCACTCCACGTTGCACTGTTTGTTGTAGGTGTTCCTGTCCACCCGTTGCCAGCAATGGCACTTGCCCCACCGTTATTGTTAGTGTATGCAGTTCCATCAACATTTACGGTAAATCCGTCAAAGGGAGAACCGGGAGTTAAGTAATCTCCTTGTGCGCTGTCTGCTGGGAATGTGCTGGTTCCTGTGCTGTCGTATTGTAATCCCGGGCGTGTATTACCGCCACTACCAAATGTGCCTGATGTTTCATTTACACCAGCTTTTACATATTCGTTTTCTATTATTACGTTACCTGCTATTGCAGTTGTACTTAGAAGTGCAGCTAATACGCTGCTTATTAATAGTGATCTCATTATTATTGCCCCCTGAGATAATGCTTTTACTTAATCATCATTTCAAATCCAATAACTATGCCGATATCGTCACCCACTTCACTACTGTATTTAGCTGGTGCAGCATATGCTCTAATGTTATCGTTAAAATCGTAGGTAACTCTTATATATGGAACTACTTTATCGTTGTATCCTGTTACTAATGCAAGTTCAGCGCCTACGTTGTTGAGTTCGTATCTATATCCAGCATACAAACTCAAACGACTTTCGCTGTTATAGTATGCTCCTGCTATCTTATCATCGTTGACTACTCTAACATGTGGGTGTACTTCGTTGAAACCACCTTTCATTCCTAAATGTGATGAAAAGGCCAATGCCCAAATAATATCCATTTTTGTTCCTTATTGTTGAGTAATTGTTATCCCGCAACCTGCTGGATTAGTGCATGCGCCAGTAAGAGTGTATGATTGATTAATACTACTGGTTTGGTTTGTATTCACATTGTATGCACCACCTCCGTTGTATAAGTTAAGCTCAAGACTATGTGCGCCCCCACCTCCTTGGAAGTTTGTTGTGCTGTGTCCATCACCAGTAAGCACTATATCAGTAAACTTACTTCCATTACCTGTTTGAGTTAAGTCAACATTGTTGTTGTTGCCTTGTACTTCAACAAACCCCATGTGTGCGCCATTGCTTTGTTGTCTAACAACGACATTATTAAGGTCACCAACGACAATGTTTGCTGTATGATGAGCCGAAACACAACAATTTTCAGCATTGTCTGTTTGATAGCTACCTACTACATTGTTGCTACCAGTAACAGTCCAGAACGCTTCGTGATCTCCACCTTCTACAGCATCCATACCACCGTCTTGTCGCTTACCTTGATAAACCCTGACATTGTTTCCATCGCCATCTAGTGTAATGCCGATGTGGCCACTCTCCCCAGTACCGCCTTGGAAGAATTCACCCACGTTGTTGTCACCAGACATTCTACCTTCAAATTGGTTGTATTGGCCTGTCTGTATAAACGTTAGTGTGTTGTTGCTGCCAAGGGCAACACCTGTGCCACCAATGCCATTAAAATTACCTTCTTGGTATTGCGTAATGTTATTGTTATCGCCATATATGTAAACGCCAGCGCTGTTGTCTTCACCAATTTGCGTAATGGAAAGAACAAAGTTTCCCCCACTCTGATCTACCAAAACTTCGTTGGCGTTACTGGTATTGGCGAATGTCAATATTGTTATTGCCAACACCAAGACGGAAATCGTATATTGCACCGTTCTGTTGCTCCAAATTTATAGTGTAACCGTAATTATTATTTAGATACAAATCTACCGTATGCTCTAGCGATTCATCTGTTCTATTGAAATAATAGTTAGGCTCTTCCATCTCCAATGTAATGCGTGTTGTTGGGTCGTAGCCATACAGCCTTACATTGAAAAATTCTACGTTCTGTTTATCTAATTCTGATTTTAAGCGTTCTGCTAAAGCCAAACTCAATTGATCCAATATGTCACTCAGCAGTTCTTCAAAGTAGTAGTCTGCGGGTTTTAAATCAGTGTTCCAAATATCTTCGATACTATCCACAAGCGCATCAGAATCTAGTGCATCAAAATCCAAGAAATCAATATCAAGTACATCTGCTTTCCCAATTGTTTCGCCTTCCATTGGTGGCGCTTCATCATATGGTGTACGTTCTCTTAATATCAGAAGGTTCGTGATGTCACGTTCACTTAGGTCGAGTATTCTAGGTGGCAGAGGCCTACTAAATGAGCTTCTGACCATGGTAGCTTGGAATGCTTGGTTCATAATAACAAACCCCACATCCGTCTCCACTGATATTTCACCAACAACGCAACTACCGCCAACATCACAACTTGGCAACAATGTTACCATAGTGCCACCAGCTTCATCAACGACCATTATGAAGTCTGTACCACGAACACCAATAGTTGCTGCTGGTGTTGAGATGTTTACATTTCGTCTGCTATTATGTGCTATCTGCCCTGAGGCATATCTTACCGTGCCTATAGTGGCTCTGATACTTAATGCGCCAGTACGTGCATTTGGATCATAAACAAAATCATCTATCAGGAGACGGGTGTGTGCCTTGAGGTCTACTAACGTATCATCGATAAATTCGATACGCATACTGCCCATTTCGGTGATTGCAGTATCCATTGACTCAACGCCAACACCCATGCCCCCATCAATTACTTCATTTCCTCTTTCAATAGCACCACTGCCATTGAAGTCTTGTATTTTACCTGCATCTCCATAAGTGGATGTAGGTATCGTGATTGCACAAATCAACATGGCAATCTTTATGATATAATGCGATTGCATTAATCGCTCTGCGTAATATCGACATTTTGTCCGTCACCTGTGAATGTTGCTGAAATTGAGTTGTCATAAATTCCTGATTGGCTTATGTTGTAAACTGAACCACCACCAATAATAGTTAGATCAATCAAGTTGCCATTGATGTCACCATTACCAACAACGTCAATATCAACATAGTTACCTTCGTCACCATTAACACTTGCAGCACTTAAACTGCTTGAGTTGTCTGCTGCCAACGTGACTGTTGCGTTGATACCGTCAATGTCAGTTTGAAAATCAGAATTGTCGCCAGTTATGGTATAGTTTGCAACCAGTGTATCTGAATCGGCTACTTCACCAACATAGAATTTAAAGTTGTTATCATCGCCTGTTGTGGTGATGTTGAGAGTTGCGTCTTCACAATTCAAGCCTGCCGTGCTGTCACATAGTAGGTCTACTGTGTTGGTATCTCCTGTGAATGTCCACATACCAGTGTAGTTGTTACCCTTTATAGTTGCAGCTATCGTATTGAAGTTACCTGTTTGAGTGACAGAAAAAGTCATACTATCACCTTCTAAAGTTACACCAGTAGTGGAGTTACCAAATTGGTTGTCTTGACCGTCCTGAACAATGTCCAAGTCAAGATTGTCGCCTGTCTGCGTTATGTAGATGTCGTTCGCCCAAGCGCTTGATGTCATAATTAAAATAGACGAAACCACATATATGAGTTTCTTATTAATCATTTGTTTCTTCTTCCTCTTTGAAATTCCACAGTTCTTTCTCTACACCCTCATAAACTAATTCTATGACACCTTGCTCAATAGCAGCCCTTACTGCATAGTTGACTGGTTCGTTCACAGAATACCCATTCTCTATTTCAATCGCGTTCGTGCCTAAGTCCAAGAATTTAAATACATCTGCACCAGAACGATAACTAGCCACAGTCTTTTCTGTAGCGATACTAATCAACACTTTACCTGAAGCCACACTTACTAAACGCATGACCACTGTTACGGTGTCTATTCTATACTCCGTAGAAATACCAAGCCCCATAAACCTAGCACCAGCACCACCTACGGCTGTGTTGCTGTCATAACCAACAATTCCACCTTCCAGTATCAGCCCTGCGAATATCAATGGCTGAAGTGGTTGTGGGCCACCCTCTGTATCTTTTTCGTATAACTCTCGCGTATTTCTAATCAACTGACGCTCTTTGATAAGATTGTCCATACCAACACGTTCGATTACCTGAAACCAACCTTCATCACCAACATCTTGCAATGCTTGTATCACCCATGCTGCTGATCCCTGAGTTACTGCACTAGATAAATTAGCAACCCCATCCCCCGGTTTTCTTTGCCCAGTGAAGTCCTGAAATTCATATAGCGCAATAGGAATAATATCGCCATCAAGTGGTGGTACGTTTAGAAGCCTGTCCTCAATAGGGCTAGGCTGGTTTATTGGCGAAGTGTTGACCTCAGATAAAGTCTCCAAGCTTCTTTGTGTGGCACAACCGCTTAATGCAACAATCATGCCAAGTGCCAAAATAATTTTCATCAGAAGTTAAACTCCCCAAGTCCGGGAATGGTAATAGTAGTGGTAGAGCCATCATCTGCTGTTATGGTTAGCGTTATTTGTCCTGTTACTGTATCCTTAGACCAAGCTATTTCAGAGCCTTCTATTTCGGCTGTTCCACTTGTAGAGCAAGTAACACCAGTAGAGTCTGTACAATCCGCAAACATCGAGTCAACTAATTGTTTTGAAATTGTGGCGTATATTCTTGACTCGACGTTTCTCATAAACTTGTTGAGTGTTGAGTTTTCTAGCTCACGTTCTATACGGTCTGCTTCTGCATCAATTTCATCTTGTATTTCTTTTCTTCTGTTAAACCCAAGCTGCTCTACACTAAGCACATGAGTAGACCACCCTTGTCCACTGAAGGATGGGTTCTTGAAGCCCCACTGCAATTCACTTGCATTAGTTGGGCTAGTTAGCGCTATCGCTATTGCTATGAGAATTATCTGTTTCATTATCTGCCTGTCCTGTTGAATTAAACCCAGAACTCTGCCCTTTGTATTCAGCTACCAACCTATGTAATTCATCCTCACGTTGGGGATTTAACTTAGCTCTGTATTCTAAAACCATAGAGAGTTTTGTGTTTAATCTTATCATGTCATTATCAAGCATTCGTACACGATCAACCAGTTTGATTAACGTGAACATGGCCTCACCTATAACTGGGTCGATAGTCTCAGTAACCCACTGCCATATAAAGTAAATGAAATAGCCCATACCACAAGCTGCTATGATTGGAAAACCATAGTCACTAATTGCTTGGGCTAGATCAAAATCCATTTTTTAGTCCTTGTTGTCATCTTCTTCTTTCGGCCAATCTTCGCCATCAATCTTCATAAACCAACCATCTTCGTTTACACGAAAAACATCTCCCGGCCTATAAAGCACACTTTCTTTTGCGTGTGTGCCGTCTTCATTCTTTGGCCAGCCCATCACTTCACCTTTCCAGTCACCTGATACAGTAAAGTTTTCGCCAGCTTGGTTTATAGTGTAATCCATCCATATCATTTGTCATCACCATACAGTATAGAAGCATATGATCTATCAGCTACTAGTTCTGATCTATCAACTATTTCTTCGATTGTTTTATTCACATTACCAATATGTTCAAAATATCCGTTAGGCCCTATTCTAAATTCATCACCAACCTTAAGCTCTACTTCATCAATCACAAAGAACTTATCTTCTGAGTCTTTGTTATTAAGAATGCGAAACCCGTTCTCAAATTTAACTAATATTAAATCTTTCCACATATTCAATCTCTCCTTGCATCATCCTTGCCTTCGTTAGCTGCAATTCTGTCGATATTAGGCTTGACGTTCAGTACATAACTAAGTAGGGCATCAATTTTCACTAAGTCATTATTCATAGTCTGAACTCTATTGTCCAAACCCTTCATAATATTCTTCAAGGAATTAACGGAATCTGTCACACTAGCAAGAATAAACTTTAGTGTTATGAACACGAAAAGACCCGCCGCAAGCGCACCTGCGATGGGAAAGCCCACTTCACCGACTAATGATAAAAAGTCCATAGATAACTCCTTCTTGCTATTTATAATAAATAACTCTGAACGCAGAAAATAAAAAAGGATACTGTGACATGTATGAATACAGAGCAAAGATTAATAGAGTAGTAGACGGCGATACTGTTGATTGCGACATCGAACTAGGGTTTGGGGTTGTGTTGGCTGATGAGCGGGTTCGTATCATGGGTATCGACACACCAGAGTCTCGTACTAGTGACAAAGTTGAGAAAGTATTTGGCAAGGCGGCAAAAAACAGGCTACAGGAACTGCTTGGTGAAACTTGCATCTTGAAAACTCAGATTGCCAAAGACGGCGAAGATATGAAGGGCAAATTTGGCCGTATTCTAGGTGACTTCATTTCTGAAGATGGCAGACCGATTACAGAAATTATGTCAGAAGAAGGTCATTGTGTACCGTACTTTGGTGGTTCGAAAGAAGACACCCAAGCAGCACACATGGTAAACAGAGCAAAGCTATTGGCTGAAGGCGTGGTTTCTAAAGAAGCGTATGAAGAAGCTGTTAAATTAATGGAAGGTAAGGATTAATGGATAATTTTACGTTAGAAGAACTACAGCAAATGATCGTAGAACAAGATTCAGATACTGTTCTAGTATCTGCTGAATGGGTGCATATTAATGCATCTAATGAAGGTGTGTATTATGCCGTGGACACCGATGGTGATGCAGGTCATATTTACGTACATGACTTGGGAGCGAACGGGTTCTCTTTAAATATTACCTGCCTAGTTAACGCTACTGATGTTGTTACGGAGTATCCACCTGCATATCAGGATGAATAAATTATTTTTGTTTTAAGATCATTTTGTTGTTGACTATGCTTTAATGATTCTCTATACAGTAAGAGTAAAGAGAATTAGATAAGAAAGCGAAACGAAATGATCTACAACATTTACCAAATTCAACTGACAGACGCCCAAATTGATGCAGTTAACAATGATGAAACTGTGCCAGCTTACAGCGCCAAAATGAAACTGATGATGGACTTTGACGGTTCGAACGCTTCTGAAATTGCCGCTGATGCCCTAGCGCAAGGCTACTACTCTCATGTAGCAAACATCACTGCCAACGATCTTGAGCATGTTTTTGAGATCAGCAACATTGGCCCTGAGTCAGCAATCGAACGGTTGGGTCGTAAGTCTTCACTTTCAGTAGGCGACATCATTGTTGATGGCAACGGCATCGTTTGGGTGTGTGGTTCTGTTGGCTTTGACGAAATTGGAACAGTTCCGCCAGTTGCCCAATATGATCTTTTAATGTCTGCTTAATAAATTAGGGGGTTGACAGCCCCCTTTTTTGATTCTATTAATAGAGTGTAACATACATTAAACCTCGAAAGGGTTCGCCATGGCTTTTGCACCAGACTCAGTTGGCTTCACTTACGGTGACAGTTCCATACTTGGATGTTTTTACGAGAAAGACTCTGACCACCTTTTTGAATACAGTGCAAACAAAGAAGAAATGACTGATGAATGGGAATTTCCTCATTTGATTTGGGTCTCTCACAATGCCGTGGGCATGAATAATTATCGTTATGGGATAGTCAAGAAAACTGTCGCTTATGTGGCTGTAGACGAAGATGAGTTTGGCTTGCCTGTACTTGAGAAGTGGAACTTAAAAATGAGTCGAGTTTACCGTTGACAACATAAGAATCGTTTGCTATGATGTAATAGTAGATAGAATAGGAAACCACGGCCCAATAATGGGTCCTACTAATCGCTGAGTAAGACTCGGATTGCCAACGTGGCCTAGCAAGAGAGAACCTTTCGGGGTTGAAAATAGGGAGTTGATTAATTTCATCTCCCTATTTTTTATTTAAGTTGCTCTTTTCTTCAAGGCGTCTGCACCAAAGAATGCCGCCACCAAAGCTGAAATAGCTACAAAATATGTAGGTGCGATATCGCCAACGATGTTTGCTGCTGAGTCTAGCCCAAGGAATGATGTTAATACAATAGCAAATGGATATAGTAACATGCCCATTAGAGCGAACCAAGTCATTTTGCGCATTGCATCTCTTTGCGCGTCTTGGTCTTCCATTTCTTTTCTTTTGAATTCTAACGCCATCTCCATTTCGGCCTTGGAAATATGGCCATCGCCATTGGTATCCATACCTGCAATTGCATCAGCGTCAATTGTTTTCTTAACCATGTTTTTTCTCCTATTATAATAAAATGTGCCATAATAAAAAAAAAATCAAACAGTAGTCTTATTTATTATAAATAAAACAATGCCTAGTCAAATTAGCAAAGGAGATGAACATGGCCATTAAAGTAGCAGCAACTACGGTTGTCACTAACGCACTAGAACTACAAGCTATCGCAACGATGGATGGTACAACGCAAGCAACAGTGAATGCAGCAATTGCTGCACAAAACAACGTCTTGAGAATTTACGATTCCGCTGGCACTCAAGTAAGAGAATTTCACTGTGGCATAGCGGTCTAAAAAATGGCCCTACTTGGAATTTCGCTTGACGGCCTTTCCCCTGTGGGATTGGCTGAAATAGCCCCTGAAGATTTTACAGCGATTTATAATCGTGCTGCATATCTATATTCAACAAACACCAATGTTACCCTGTCTGTAGTTGGATCGGGTGGCTCTTTGGGTAACATGGTTGACACTAGAAAAGCTGCTGGTGCTAGTACATCTACCACAGCAGCCCAAGGTGGGTTTGCCACAGCAGCCGCTACGCCTGACATCACAACCATATCAACTGGCTACGCTACAATCACACAAACAGTTGACAATACGGCAGTAACGTTGCCTGATAATACTGATGAATTGACTTATCCGTTGATGACGATGGATATTACTAACAACTTGCAGGCTATGGACCCAACTTCGTTTTTTGATAACTTCATTCTTGGAGCATTAACACAGATGGCGGCGGGTGGATCGGCGGCGGGGCAAGCTGGCACTTATTTCATCCATACTGCAACATCTAGGGCAGGTGCAACGCTTGTTAGCCCTACGCCAGTTTTTATTGACACAAGAGCAAATGCAGCGGCCTACACGTCGGCTGGCATAGCTGAGACGCTGGACCAACCAACCACAGTAACAAACTACTATTTGTTTAAGAACACACCATCTGCACCAAGCTACCCATCCACAGCGCTACCTATGTATTACGAACCGTCAGATGGTACTATTAGACAATATACAGCAGCACAATTTGATGCTCTTCTACTGCCTCATATGAGATACCACGCAATCACTTCTGGTGATGTTGCGTCGAGATTGCGTTATTCCCTCAATGGGGGTGGTGGTACAATGGGTACAGGCATGGCAGATACATACCTTTCTGGCGCATCCGCATCTGGTTATACACAAAGATTTGTAAGTACATCTGATTATCGCACACAGGAGTTTCCAAACGGGACGCCAGCAGCGCTAAACACATATAACTTACGCTTAGAATTATATTAAGGAGCAATATTATGGCATACTTTTCAGGGAAGATCAACACAGCTTATTACATGTCAGAAGACTATTCAGTAATTGAAATTGTGTACACAGACGAAGATCAAGATATGAAACTCAAGCACATCATGCAAGTTGATCCAGAAGCACAAGAATACAAAGATTTGGTTGCTGAAGGTTACGACGAATTGAAGCTTATTGAAGAGACGGCCAAATACAAGAGAGAACACGCTAAAGTCTTTGGTAGTTTGGTTAATGCACAAGCGCAAGCCTTAGCTGAAGAGATGCTGGGCATGAAGCATATGATGGACCAAAAAGCGCAACTCGAAAAAGATAATGCTGAGTTGAACAAAACTAAAGAGAAGACTGAGAGAACGCTTTTAATTAAAGAGAAAACGCTTTTAAGTCTTGACCAAGATGTTAAAACTAAAACAAATAAAGTTGACCATGCTTTGTATGATTACATCAGGGACAACAACCAAAACAAAGAAGAACTGTTCAAGTTTAAACTTTGGGCATTAGAACAAGATGTAGTCAAAGCTGCTGACAAGAAAGTTAAATCAACTATCCGAAAAGCAACTCGTATCACAGAGGCTATGGCGATTATAGACACGCTTATCTAAATGACATATCAGGTTGTAGCTAGTCATCGTACTGGCTCCTCATTGCTTAATGATTACGCTTTAAACCACCACGACAGGTTTGGGTTTCACGAAATATTTTTAAATAAAACAAACAGTGAATTGATAAAAGGATTGACAACTGAAGAAAGGTTTCAATTTTTACAATATTACAAAAAGCAAGATATTCATTTTACAACTAAAATTTTTCCATATAAAATAATTTCTGAAGGATACGAAGAACATTTATTCGAGTATCTTGAAGGTTACAAAATTCTTACAATTGACCGAAACCCGTGGGATGCCTTTTTAAGTAATTCTTATCAAGATGCTTGCAATTGGAAATCTTCGCATCGTTTTCCAGATGTTAATTTTATAGAATTAAATTCTTTTCATATAAGAACTTACGAGATAAAACATTTTTGTAATAAATGGAAAACTGACTTCAACTTTATCAAAAGGTTAGATGTTCATCACACATTTCTTTATGAAGACTTGACTATAAATAAACTAAAGAAATATTTTAACACGACGTATGAAACCCCCGTAGGCCCAAATAATTTAAATTATAAAAAGCTTGCGACGAATTATACAGAAGCGAAAGAGTTGTTTAATTATGAAATGCATAGTTCCATATAAAGAATTGTATGAAAGCAAATGCTTAAATGTGTGGGTTGACCTATCAACTTATTGTAACGCAGGATGCCCACAGTGTCATAGGACAAATCCAAACGGATTAGATAAAGTTGACTGGCTACCATTAGTTCAATGGACACTCGAAGAATTTCAAACTACATTTAGTGTTGGGGATATGCATCTAATTGGTAGGTTTGAAATTTGCGGTACGTGGGGCGACCCATTTATGGCAAAAGACATATACAAAATACTTAAATACATATTAGATAACTCGACAGCAAATATTCAAATCAATACAAACGGCGGTATGCGAGATGATGAGTTTTGGTGGAATGTTGGATTACTAGATAGCAAAAGACTTCAAGTTATATTTGACGTCGAAGGTATTAATCAAGAAATGCATTCAAATTATCGCCGCAAAGTAGATTTTGAAAAGCTAAAATCTCATATTCAATGTTTTACTGCTGCTGGGGGAAATGCTTTTGCGCATGTCATTGCGTTTAAACATAATGAAGACTACCTTGATAAAATACTAGATATGTGCTATAATGAATTAGGAATGACAGGAAATTTAGTACAGCCTTCTAATAGATTTCATAAAAATGGAAAACAGGTTTTTGTAGACGAAAATGGAAATGAAGCAATTTTAGAAGAAGTAACTGTCAAAGATAATACTTTATTCACTGACTCAGGTGGTAAAGCTGGTCCAATTAGAGATCATAATTGGTACAAAAAAACTGGTTATAAACATGTAAAGCGGGGATTGTGGACTCCAAAGGATGCAGATGCAAAATAAAAACAACATAGAATGTAGATGGGCGAACATGAATAAAATACTTATCAACCCAGATAAGCAAGTATATCCGTGTTGTTATCTTGGCAATCAAGGATATAAGTTTAAAGTTACTGATAAGTACAACGACCCCGCAATATTAAAAAAAGGGGTTGATGATATAACACACCCAGTTATGCAATCTTATTACAAACACCAAAAAGAATTAAATTTAGAAAATAACTCTATTATGGAAGTTTTAAATCATGAATGGTACACTAAAACTTTGCCAGAATCTTGGGACACAGACGAGCCTCATAGATTGTGCATGTTAATGTGTTCTAAAAAGCTCAACGATGAGTAGATTATGTATCGCTCCATGGATTGGAATATCTACAGATGTTAATGGGTCTATCAGACCATGCTGTAGATATGAACAACCTGACCGACAAATTAAATACAAGATGCCTTGGATGAAAGATGGTACACTTGACGAATTGTATAATGGAAAAGAAATCAAAGCTTTGCGTCAAGCTTTTTTAGATGGAGAAGAGCCTTCAGAATGCAACTGGTGTTGGAAAGAAGAAGCGGTTGGTGTAAAAAGTTTTCGGCAAAAATATAGTGATATATGGGATTTAGATTATGATTTAGAAACACCACTTCCACAGTTAATAGATTTAAAATTATCTAATGTGTGCAATCTTAAATGTAGAATGTGCGGCCCCCAAGCTTCAAGCTCTATAGCCAAGGAGCAAGGAAACCTCGACCCATATCATATAACTAATAAAATTATAGAAACAGATAACGAAAAAGTTTTCTTTGAAAAGATTCTGCCTAATATATCATATTTAGAATTAACTGGTGGTGAGCCATTTTTTAGTTCTGAAAATAAAAAATTAATAGAACTGATTTCCTGTACAGAATATTGCAAGAACATATATTTAAAAATTACTACTAATGGGATGTTTTACAATCCTTCTTTAATGGACAAAATGCTTAGTTTTAAAAAAACAGATATTGCGCTAAGCATAGACGACACTGGTGATAGATTAGAATATCAAAGAGGCAACTCTGATTGGAATAAAATTAAAACTAATATCTTATCTATGAAAAGTAATTACCCCGAATTTAAAATTCAGTTATATAGAACCATCAACAACTTTAATATTTACCATTTAGAAGATTTAGATAGCTGGGCTAATCAAAACGACATTATTGTGGCAAATGGGTTTTTGCATGAACCAAAATATTTAAATATTCAGTTTTTGCCTAACGATGTTAAAAATGAAGTTAAAATTAAATTAGGGGATGAATATAAACAAGTGATAAGATTCATGGACACTAAAGAAGATCATAGACTCTTAGAGTTTCATCAAAAAACAAAATCTTTAGATAAAATAAGAAAAGAATCTTTTAAAGAAATATTTGAAGATTGGGCTGAAATTTTATTATGGTAAAAAAATACGGCAAAGGCACGGCTTGCAACGCGCCATTCAACAATATGTATATCACACTTCAAGGAAATGTTTCTCCTTGTTGGAAGCTCCCCGGTCTCTGCGACAAATGGAGTAAAGACAGATCGCTTATGGATATATGGCGTGGTGAACACTTTCAAAAATACAGAGATGCTTTAAAACAAAACCAATTTCTAAATAGATGCAAAGAATGTGAAAAAGATATTGATAATAATGTATGGCCTTTAGCAAAAGCATATCAAAAGTTTCCTGTAAACGATATGCCATCTATGATGGAAATAGAATTAAGCAATCAATGTAATCTTGAATGTATTATGTGTAATGGCAATCTTAGCAGTGGTATTCGTAAAAACAGAGATAACCTTCCACCATTGCCACAAATTTTTGATGATACATTCCTAGATCAAATGCGAGAGTTTATTCCTCACCTTACTGAACTTAGAGTAAATGGCGGAGAGCCTTTTGCACAAAAGATTTTATTAAATCTATTAGATATAGTCGCGGAAATAAATCCACAGTTAAGAGTAAACATCGCCACCAATGGTACGGTTTATAATAAACGTGTGCAAGGTATTTTGGATAAATGTAATATACATTTAAATATTAGCATTGATAGTTTAATTGAAAAGCGCTACGAAAAGATTAGAGTAAACGGTTCTTTTAAAACGCTGATGAAATATTTTAAAATATTTAAAAATTACTGTCATATTAACAAACGATCATTATCTATTATGGTTAATCCTATGAATATGAACTGGGATGAGATGATAGAGTTTGTGCGATTTACCGAAAAACACGAATGCAACCTTTGGTACAACACTATTTTGTATCCGTCGCACGTTACTATTAAACATATGCCGACAAAAGAAATTCAATTGATTATTCAATATTTAAATGATGAATTAAAAACTGTTACTGGTTATAGAAATTATACAGTTGCAGAACACTTAATTATCCAAATAGAAAATTGGTGCTTAGATTCTGTTGATGGAACACCAATTAAGTTTTATGACGAGTTTGGAGGTAATATTAATGAAGCCAGATAATATCATATTTGTAAAGCACGGTGATAAGTATAGCCCCGAACATGTAAATAGATTAAGAGATCAGCTTAAGGAATATTTTCCTATGGCTGAGTATTTTTGTTATACCGAAGACCCTATCGGTGTTGAGATTGAAACTATCCCATGCTTTTCGAAGCCGACACTTAGATTTTGGTGGAACAAGCTTGCTATGTTTAGTGCTGACTTCCCTGTAAAAGGCAAGTGCCTGTTTTTCGATCTTGATATGGATATTAAGTCTGACCCAAGCTCCCTTCTAACATGGAATGGGTTGACTATCCTTAAAGACTATTGGAAAGACGATCTATACATGGCTCCACATGCTTATGATGTTCATATAAATAGTTCGATAATCACATGGACTGCTGGTGAACAAACCCACATATGGGATCACTTCATGTCCAACAAAGATTACTTTATGCGTAAGTATAAAGGTATAGATAGATTTTTAGTCCATGAAGGGTTGGAGTTTAACACTTTCGATCATGGTCTTGTGAACAGCGTTGCTAACGATTTTATGGAAGCGCCAATTGATATGTATAATGGAATGAAATATGAGCTACCTAGAAACAATCTATAAAAATGCATTAAACGCATGTGAAGATATTTACAGAGAATCGCAATACAATAAAGACGTAGATTTGTATAGAAGCTACGACATTATGAACTCTGTCAACGAAACGCAATTAAATAGCAAGCAGTGGCTTGTTGATACCCTAGTTCCTTTTCTCACTGATGAGCAATTTGAGTACAATCCTCTAAGAGACATAGTTATCCTTGGTGGATGGTACGGCATGAATGGAATGTTACTTCGCCAAAAGATAGATAATGATATCAATATTTGGAGCGTTGACACAGACCCACTATGTTTGCAGTATTCATACGCACTACAAGCTGGTAATGACGACTATAAAAACAATTATGCTATCACTGACGATGCCTTAGACTACTTCTTCACAAGGGCTGATGCGTACCAACTTATTATCAATACAAGTTGTGAGCATATGGAACCAGATGACATACGGTTGATGCTTGGCGCGAAGACTCGCGAGACTATGATTTGTTTTCAAAGTAATAATTACCACTCTATTCAGAGCCATATCAATACACACAATAGCTTAGATGAGTTTGTTGAGTCGTTGGACTTGGCTGTGGTTTTGTGGAAAGGTGAAAAGAAAGTCAATGAGGAATGTGACAGATATATGGTGATTGGTCTATGAAGCGAGTAATTTTTACAACATACGATGACATTGAAAAAGAAAATGACAAATGGAGTATGAACCATTACGCCACTGAACAGGTCAATGAATATTTTGATAGGTTGCTTGCCAACAAAGAAGAATACGCCAATAGTTTAATTGGTGTAAAGTTTATTTTGTTTTATAATACTATGGGCAATTTTGATGTTGATGCTGGATTAGAATTCACAAAAGTTAATTTATATAAGCACCACCTCATGGCAGAGTTGGCAGAAGATTATGATGAAGTTATGTATGTTGATATGGATGTGGTATTCAACACTGAAAAGAATGTGTTTGATGAACTAGATTTAGAGCAAGGCATCCACATCCAAACACAAACCGATAAGGTTACCAGTACCGACATAGAAGGTGTTATGTTTGAAAGTATTGGCAATCGTAGCCCCACATTGAAGTATCACATCACCAAAGATTTGCTGGGTGGCAAAGATTGTCATGTCATGAACACTGGTATCATGGTGGCTAAAGCAGAGCATATTAAACAAATAAAGTTTATTGAGAGACTGCCGAACATCATTGATAAGATCAATTCATTGCGCGTACACGGTATAGACAACGACCAGTTCAAATTCCTAAGAATGTATTACTATCCAAACAACGAGTCTATCTTTTCTTATATACTTGAGACTGAAAGCATCCCATACGTTGTGATGGACCAAAGATGGCATAGTATCATCAGCGAGAAGCCAACCCCATTGGATTGGGATAATATTGAGATAGCTCATATTATCGGCAAGAAGTTTAACGTTTTCTTCAACGATAAAACGAAAGCAATTTTCTCAATATATATTGAGATACCAGATGAAAGACTAGACAACCCTCGTGGCCCAAAAGACGATCCTGTCAATAAGAGTAAGCGAACCCAAGAACGGTTGGCTAATTACAGTGACAGGCTGTATCAAAACCACGCTGATTACGCTAAATCTATTGGTGCAAATTATCTGCATTTTACGAGAGACGCAGAATATGAAAAGTTTTTTGCCAAGTTCCCACAACTATCAGAATATGATGTGGTTAACCTATACAAGGTACACCTACTAGACAAGCTTACTCATCACTATGATTTGGTGATGTATGTAGATTATGACGTTTACTTTACGTGTGACACTGACGCCTTCAACTACCTAAAGGCTGAGCATTGCTTGTGTTGTGACGCATCTAATGCTGAAGACTCAGGCGTAAAATTATGGGACACTAGATACCTCAAGAATTACGACAAAGACTTTAGATCACCAGAGGCGAAATACTGGAATACTCATGCGATGTTGGCAGAGGAAGATATGGAACCAGATAACTATGTGTTCAACACTGGCATTATGATGGCGAGTAGAAAAGTGATGGAAAAACTTGGGTACTTTTCTGACATACATGATGTGTTGGATGTTATGACAGACCTAAAGGAAAACTCGATATACCCATCACAAATCCAAGATTCGTTTGGCTATGATAACGAAACAATTATGTCGTTCAAAGTCAAAATGAATGGTGTGCCAGTCGATAGGCTATCAGAGACATGGCATCTCAAACACATGAGCGAGTCTCTTGAAGCCTTTACGGAAGGTAGTATGATGCACAAGAAGAGCAAGTACGAACTAATAGCCGCAATTGCAGAACACAATACCGTAATGGTTCACATGATTTCTAAAAACTTTGGTTTACTTTTTTGAAACCTTTTCAGCATCTTCTCGTTCGATTACACCCCTGAGTTCAGCAATGAGTTCTTCTGCTAACTCAACCTGTCTTAAGGTAATTCTGTGTGGAGTGTTGGGAAACAAAAACGGAATAAACGCATGAGTGTATCCAGTAATTGCATTGACTAAGCCAAAGGTACTTAGTTTTATAGCAAACCACATGTGTTGGAAATATCCAGAACGAACTTCTTCGAGGTGTTCAGTATTAATTAAATAGCCATATCGGCCTAAGTTGCCAAATTTCATATTGTTCTCCTGATATGATGTTACTCGTTTATTTATCCAAAAATCCCCACGCCCGTTCTAAACACCAAAAACATTCATTACATTGTAACAGATTCGCATCTACACAAGATCGTGTTAATTTAAAAAGACTATCTAATAAATTTTCATCTTCATAGATTTTTGCTATGTATTTTTTATCTTTATTAGCCCAAGGCATATACATTTTTGTATCTTTACCAGTGTTGAGTATTTCTGGCAAGTCATTTCCTGATCTTGCTGTTTGGTGTCCATGAATATTGATTGGAGGATTGGCGGTTGTTCCATTAATAAAATCGTATACATTCGTTTCATATTTAATACTACCTAATTTATCAACTTGCTGGAGATGTTGAGAAAAACTCTCAACAGTATCAAATCGAGTGTTTTTAAAATCCCTAGCCTTTTCCAACCATACTTTATTTTTTATATCAAGATCATATTCGTAACTCTTAATTATATTATTATTTGGAAAAGTATTATGCAAAAAAATTAAAATATCTTTTGCTTTTTCTGCGTCAAAAGGCGAATAAATGTTTCGTCCTGTCGCAGTTATTACTGTAGTTTTAGGATAATACTTGCAAATACAATATAAAAGTATTGCCGAGTCTAAACCTCCACTAAGCATAAGTATTACTTTACTTGGAATTATTAAGTTCAATATCCAAAAGCCCCAAAAGCTGTAGGTGGACGTACTTCAATGTCCATGTAGTTAAACCAATCTGTGGTTCCTGTATTTATGTGATGAAAATCTAAGTAGCTTTTTAAATGTTCAGTATCAAACGCACTCCAAAGAATACCCTTCTCATCTTGTGTATATGAAACATTTCCACCTTCAAATCTCAGATCGTAATACTTTTCTCGAAACTTCTCCAAGAAAGTATCATTAGTTGGGTCTATGTAAGTGAATACAATCCTATTTGTGTATTTTGATAGGTGGTGTATGCAATAAAGAGCCTCATCTAATGTATGATGTGTAAACACACTATTCGCAAATACTATATCGTGCCACGGTATTTTTGGAAACGGTTCGTGCAGATTGCCATTAGAGTTGTAGTAAGAGTGGTGTCTGTTCCAATGAATACGCTTAACACCATCAGGCAGAGCGTCTAATCCTTCTTTACTAATATCAAGGCACGTATACTTTTTAGCATTAATATCACCATCTAACAAGTTCCCCCTATTACCACCAAAGTCTAATACACTTTGCCAACTGTAATCAGGTACACACTGTTCAAATAAAGAATATGTATTTGTTTTTCTAAATTTCATTTCTTGTTCCATAATATGATTATCATAATCACTTCTCTGTAAATTGGAATACAACAAGCCATATATCTTTCTATTTTATGCGCCGTTTTCCAATTCCAAGGTTGCGTTGTCGGTACAAAATTTTCAGTTACAATAATCGCAAGTATAGTTACAAGCACATATTGAACAACAAATAATTCTGTCATGGTAATATATCAGCCACTAAATGTATGCGGTCTATTTGGCTTGCGTTCAAAGCAGTGTGGTTTCCTTTATCTGTATGCGCAAATGTCCATGTATTTAATGGCAAATGATGCAATTCTTTGTCAATAATCATTAAACAAGCTTCGTCTGTTTGTATTGGATAGTGCAATCTTGGGATCGGGTCTATGTGCCAGTTCATACAAGTGTATGGTTTTGATTTCAAAAGCCTTACTCTACCAACATTGTATTTTGTCTCTATTGCCATATACATGTAACCAAGTGAGGTTCCTCTAAACACATCACACAATTCCCAATCATACACAGACTTGGGCGACATTGGTATACGCTCATCTCCTTGTGGTGTGAGCCTAATGAAGAAGTCTGAATTGCCTTTATCTGCGAAGTATCCAGCACCAAAGCTATAATCATCTGTATACCCCGGTGCGGCATTTAGACATATCTGTTGAGCGCTATTTGGATTGGAAGGTTGGAACCACTCTAAATTTAATTTGTCTATTTCTTCTAATAGACCTTCGGTCTGAGGTAAGTCTACTGTATCATAATAAGTCAATGTCAAAAACCTTTCCTTCTTTGCCTTCAATCGCTTTTAATACTTCATCGTAACTCTTATCGAATATTGCTAATTTAAGGAATATCCTATCATCATCCGAATACACGCTGTGCATTTCCTGAACGTTTAATAGAGCACATTCATAGTATACGTCGATATCTTCATCCCACGTAATTGGCCCAGAACCGTTCAAGATTATATTTATAGCAGTTGCTGTGCCATGGTCACGATGGGCGGCTAGATGGCTACCTGCTTCTTGCTTGTAGTATCGGGGGAATACTTCACACCCAATAACTGATGCAACTTGCCATGCCAATTCATTAGCAATATCACAGTCTTCCATATCGTCTCTTCGTACAACTTGCAACATCTCAAGTGTTTTTGTTTCCGTTTCACTAGAAGCAGTGAATGCTTTAGATCGATGCTCATTCTCATGAAACTCTGCTATCAAAGCATCTTTCAATTCTTTCTTGACTGCTAAATTAGTCATGTACTTCACGTTGGGTTCGCTTTTTAAAACCCCAAGAAATTTTTCAACCTTAGAGTAGTAACTCTTGTGTAAATATTGACGCGCTCTTCTTTTTATCTTCGGGTTAGTAAACAACTCAGTGAACGTCATCTTTCTTAGCTCTTCAAACTCAAACCCAAGACACTGGTAAAATATCAAGAAGAATGTGGATACTTTAATATCATCAAAATAACCTTCTTGTAAGTCTTTCACGTACTCAACCACTTCATCACTTGTCCAGTATTGGTTAGACCATTTGTTTTCCATATTGGACTGTACATCGATAGTATATCCAAAGTATTCTTTTCGCTTTGAAAGCTCAGAGGCCGTGCCAAGTTCTAAAGGACTAAACGAATATGCATCAAACAAGTCTTTCCGTTCGAAAAGTTCTTTAGTCCATACATCCATTGTTTCTCTGTTGTCGTGAGGCAATCCAGCTATGAAACTACCATATATGCTTAAAGAACCACCAAAGTATTCCTTAGCCTTTTCTATTGTATCGAAAACTTTTTCTTTGGGGCAACCTTTGCCAATGGACCTAGCAGAATCATAATTCAAAGACTCGACCCCCAAGAACCAAGCACACACGTTAATTCTTTTGAGCAAATCTAGTTGTTCTGGAAATGCAGCAACAAGGTCAATGCGTATGAAAGAAGAAAACTGTAATTTCTCTGGTAAAGCAAGTTCCTCAATAGCTTCTGCGATAGCCCTAAGTTTTACAGTCTGTTCATTGAAGGTGTCATCAATGATAACGTATTTTGTTGTGCCGTATAGATCATAGTTCTGTTGTAGTTCAGCCTTGATGCATTCTTTATCTCTAAGAAACGTGTTGTCACCTTTCTTCTTGCCAATAAGAGGGTAGGCACAGAATTTGCATTTAAAGATACAGCCCCGACCAAACTCAATGCCCATGCCATCCTCAGCATTCCAGAAGTCTTCTGGCACGTAGTTTACGCGTTCATTCCTAAAGTCAAACAACGCACCTTTCTGATCGTAATCGATAACGTATGGGTAGTCACCATATTCTTTATTATAATTTAAAGGTGTGTTATTTTTTAAGTGTTCTGTGATGTGAAGTGCAGGGTGTTCTCCCATACCAACAACAAAGTAATCTATACTTTCACGCACTTCAGATGCGCGATAGTAGGTCATCATACCCCCATAAACAGTTTTTACACCTTTGTTCCTAATATAATCAGTCATATCCTTGACTTCTTCATCGCTGATAGGCCAGCGCCAAAGAATGTTTTGTCTTGCACTATCACGAGTATGGCGTTTATTATAAACATCCTTACTTTTTCTCATGAATAGAGAAGAGCTAAACCCAACCCATAGTGTGTTGTCACCGATGAGTTTATCAAGAATTTCCTTTATGTTACCCTTCTGCATAAAATGGGTAAAGTTATTTAATACAAAAACAGAATAACCTTGGTTTCGTAAAAACGACGCAATTTTATAACCACCCACAGCCCTTGCTACATTAAAAACGGGATCGCTGCCTTCGGTCATAATTATAATATCGTATGTCATATTTACCCTTTACGAGGTTTGTTAAAATCTACAGGAGTGCCATCTCTACCTGTGTAAAATAATATTCCGTCCACCATCTTTACCTGATCTTTTGTATTGAACCAATCGTCGTAAACACACGTCTCACCTTTAACCCACAAGCAATTATTATCCATAATTTTTACATCGCAGTTGATAATGTTCCCAAGCAAAACTGATCCAGAAGGTGTTATTGCTTTGACTTTCGCTACCTCAGCCATATTTACAAGTCTATGCATAATAGTGTTAGGACCGATTTCACTCATACCCCATATCAGTATGACTTCCGCCCCTCTTTCAATAAAAGTTTCTATGATATCGTAAGTAACTGGTTCAGACCCAATTAAGAAGACATGCCCATTTAGATCAAGAGTATCAAACCCTTTCGTGTTCATTACGGCTTTGGCTTGTTTTGGTGTCAAGTGGCTATGTGTGTATTTAGATACATTTCGCACATAAGTGTATGGGTTGAACTTCACTAGATCAACAGTTGCACCTACCATTAGTGCAGGGATAGTTTGGGCAAACAACCCACCCGCACGTTCTGGGCTTAGACAAGTGTATATTATACTAGACTGATTGATCCGCTGGACAATACAAGCTATGATAGCGTCTGTTGATATTTTCTCTGGGGTTTGCTTGATTGCCTTTGGTTTGCCACTTGACCCTGACGTGTGGATTACCTTGCCATTCTCCATAACATCAGTGAAATATTTGTTGTCATAATCATCATAAAACTGCCTAATCATGAAAATACCCAAACCCAAATTCTTTGTCAACATATCGAAGTACGTGATGCCCCATAAACCTTTCAGTAATGGTCTTGAACATCTCATCGTCTTGGCCTGCGACGTATCTTTTCAAAACATCAGTTGCCTCTAAACGCGCAGAAGATGTTTGTTTTGCCCAATCCCAAAACTTGTTTTCGTAGATAGACCCACCGTGATATATTAAGTTAATCAAGTCTTCGACGGCACGATAATTAAGTATGCACAACTCATTCGCTCTTTCTTGTGAGGTTTCGCCTCTAATATATTCCGAAAAGATTTGTATGTTTTTGATTGCCATATACAGAGAATTAGCACTCATAGGTTCAAAGAACACAGCGCGATTGCCATTCTTAATCACTCGACCATCTACAGTTTTTCTACAATAGTATGGTTTCAAATCAAACGTTCTAAACCCACCTCTGTCATCGTCTGTTGCATCTGTGATACGAATAAGCTCTTCTTCTGCTTCTTTGCGTGTACAAAATTCATTATTATAAAGAAATCCATGTGATGTTCTGTGTTGTAGTGGGATCACAAACATCCAACCATATTTGTGGGCAACATGGCGAGTAAATCCAAAGTCAGATGGTTTAGGATCATCGTATACCAAAGCAGAATTAAGAACTAAATTACATTCTTCATAATCAGTAAAATCAACAGGCCTGCCACGACAGTCAATCACATAATCAAATTCATAATATTTTCCATCTATAAACAGTTGGGCAACATGTTCGTTGGTGTAATCTTCTTTATGCTGAAGTAGAGATTCTACATTACCATCAAGTGTTGTATAGTTTTCGTATATCTTATTCAGTCTTTCAAACCCCATTTTCACAAAGTCTTTTGCATCAAAGTGGATAGCATGATACCCTGACTGAAATGGGAAGATGATGTCTTTCTCTCTCCAATCGATATAGTGCGTACCGTATTTTGTGGTACTCTTTAGCTCAGCAGCTTCAGTTGCAAAAATGAAGTTAAATGCTTGGCCGATAGCAAAGGTTACTTCTGATGTCGTGCTTTCCCCCACACCAAGAATTGGTTTGCTTGAATCATAAACATGAGTAAGCTCAAGATCAATGCCTCTATTTCTAAAGTCTTTGAGGATGCAACCTGCGGTTAGCACACCAGCACTACCAGCACCTAATACAGCAATCTTCATCATTCTAACCACCTCTTGCCTTTATATAATTTTCTTCGTGTAACAGCCAAATATTTTGTTCGACCCCAAACAATTCTTCTGTGCTAACATGTTTTACTATTGTTTTTTTAGCTAAAATATGGTATAATTTATCCAATCGCAACATTTTACCACTTGCGTCATTGCTCGTATTAGTAGTAATGTATATAGGACCATTTGTACAATAAATTGCCATTGGCAAGTGATAATAAAACATCCAACAGTTCATATGGTTTTTACTTAACCCACCAGATCGTGAGTATAGTTGACAACCTCTATATAATGCACGGTAACCATCTCTAAATTTATGTACACCACTTAGGCCTACAATTTTATCGTCTACATAAGTTGCAAACCACGCACCACCTTCATCTAAAGTTTTTTGGAAATTCATAGCATCTAAAGAACTATTGTTTTTATACCCAAGCTTCCCGCACTCTTCTATGAATGCAGAAAGCTCAGGAGAAACCTCATAAAGAACTTTATTTTCTATCATGAGAAAACAAGTCCCAAATCTTTATACACCGTAGTTGATCCAAACATAGCTGGCAACAATTCTGGTTGTTTTGTAATCTCAAAGTTGTCGAACCTATCAAGCAAACTATTAGTAATCATCTCAAGAAAATGCTTGACAAGGAAGTCGCCAGTGCAATGATGCGGCCCGTAAGCAAGAGTTACTGGAAGCGGTTCGTCATCTCTTTCCAAACTAAACTCTAATGGGTTCTTGAAGTATTTTGGGTCACGATTAGCACCGTATGTATACAGAAGGATACGACCATTCTTGTCGAACTTATACCCATGGTAATCCAAGTCTTCCGTAATGTCACGAACACCACCTTTAAGTGGGGCAAGTCTCATACTCTCCCGCGCAAACTTTGAAACGAGGGTTCTATCTGCCTTTATTCTTTTTGTTATATCTGGATACATAGCAAGATTCATTACAAGGTTTTGGTACATACTCAAAGCAAATGTTGGTATTACGACAGTCCATAATGATTGAATGAACATGTATGCCATTCTGTGGGGGTTGTCATTGTATTCCCATTGCTTGTCACTTAGGTTCTTTGTCATGTTAATCATCGTATCTTCATCAACACCTTCTGTGTGATAATGTTTAATGGCATCATCAACAATACGCGCAAACATGCCGTAAAACTCTGTGGTCTCAGCAACTGGCTTATCATAGTCAAAGTCTGGGTTGAAATTAGAGAACACACCACCGGGGCGCATCCATTCGTGAAACCCATCTTTTACAAAATCTTCGGTTACGTCTAATTTACCCCAAGGAAATTCGATGGTTTGAATCTGTGTATCAGTAACAATTCTACCAATAACATCATATGACATAAACGGTTTGCCTTTTTGTATAGTACCAAGCCATTTGTCTACGTTCGACTTTAAAGTGTCGATCATAAAGCTAGAACGTCTTTTAGCCCAATTCAAACTTTCTTTCTTTGCAATATGGTGGTGTGGGCCTTCCCTAAGTGTAAGAGCATATCCTGCTCTCCATATACCACCTAATGGTGTTGGGTCAAAAGGCGCTGGTGATGTTTTTGCTAAACTAAATTCTTCATTCATTTTGGAAGCTTCTTTAAGCTTGTCCATTGAGAAGATTATCCAGTGTTTATATATTGGATGCCAAAAGAACCCCCTTGGTTCATTTTCAAAACAAAAGGTAATGTGTTCGTCCATTTGATATAGAAAATTGGGGTTAACAATTTCAAAGTCATTTTTTCTCATAATATACCCTATATTGGGAGTGTGTTATAGATCAGCAGTTAATGGTGTAAATGAGATAGCCCATCCTTCACTTTCTAGAGTAGATATGACCCCAGAAGACACATCAGCCATCAATGTTTTAAACGTTTCTTTATCGGTGTCATCTGACCAAGTTGTAACAATTGTATGTGTGTTACCATTGGATGAAGTTGATACTGTTCTTGTCACGCCAGCAGTTGTTGCAAGATGATTTATAACTGCTGTTGGAAGTAGACTTGCGATATAATCAATACTAGCAGAAGAAGACATTTCTGTTGATGGTGTGATAACTACGGTTTGAGTTGTCATAATTTATTATCCTTAATAATACTATGTTTGAATCTATTTATATATCATAAGGCATAAGCCTATTATACACGACCACAGAACAATGTCAAGATAAAAATAAATGTTGACATTGAGCAATCATCAGCGTACTACAGAAGTTACAAAAAACAATGTAGCCATCTCAGAAAGAAGATTACCTATGACCAACAGAACTCACAAGCCGTGCCGTGAATGTGGCGAACAGCACACCAACCCGATGTCGAGCAGCATCTGCCCAACCTGCGGAGCAGTCGAGTCTGAACGGAAAGCTACTGAAGCATATGACCGTGAGACAACCGAAGCGGAGGATAAAGACCAGTCATTCGAAGACGCAGAAACCGTCCACGAACTGAAAGAATGGATAAGGCAGTATATGTTATAATAAAATAAATGTTGACAACGAATGCCACTTGGCATATTATGGAAGGGAAATTAACCATAATGGAGATAAAGAAATGGTACAACCAAAACTTTCACAAAAACTACAAGTTCTAAACCACCTAGAAAATGCAACAAATGGCATGACTTCATGGGAAGCAATTAGTGAGTACGGAATTACTAGGTTAGCGGCTTACGTTGGCTTTTTGAAGGATGATGGATACAGGATTGAAGCGGTATCGGAAACGAAAGACAAAAAAACATTTTCCCGATACTTTTTGGTCACAGAAGAAAAATGAAGCAATTTATTATCAATATGGTGTCAACCATCATGACCCTCATAGTAACAGTTGCGATTGTTGCATACTTAGTCACTTAGGATTAGATTATGTTTGAATATACTTGCGACAACTGGGTCGTTATCAAGATTAAATGGGAAGCAGAAACAGAATGAGTTGGCACTATCAACTGATGCGGCACAAGAAGCCTAATGGCAACGTCTGGTATGGAGTGCATAAGAACTACAGGTCTAGCTACACTGTAGAACCCTTAAGCATCCAGAGTGAGGACAAAGAAGACATCAAGTGGATGTTAGAAGCGATGTTGATGGACATTGAGAGATATGGGGTGAAAGACTATGAGTGAATATAAAGTAGAAGTAGACACTGATGGCACTAAGTGTTGGTACTTAAACGGTAAGTTCCATCGTGAGGATGGTCCAGCTATTGAGTATGCTGATGGAGATAAGAGGTGGTACTTAAATGGTAAACTCCATCGTGAGGATGGTCCAGCGGTTGAGGATGCTAATGGGGATAAGTGTTGGTACTTAAATGGTAAGAAACTAACAGCACAAGAACGCAGCTTGGTATTAGGGATGCAAATGTTTGAATATACCTGCGACAACTGGGTCGTTATCAAGATGAAAGGCGATGATCCTCACTATCGCCTTCTTGTTGGAACATCTGGCGGTTACTTAGATGGCGACAGTTGGCGTATGAACAGTGGCATTACAAAGGTAGAAGAGGACGAAGCATTCTACTACTACTTCTATGGTTCTAGTGGGTCTCGATATCGTTGTTGCAAAGGTTCTTACACGCTGAGAATGAACAATGCCCATATCTGGGATCAGCTTCAGGAACTGCATGGCAACAAAGTTGAGATGATGCCAGAAGATACAGACTGGATGAACATGGATTGGATTATTAAATGAGTGACAAACTAATTGAGGCCCGTATCCGTCAGCACTATGTAGCGGAAGATGGCACATGGCTTGTAGAAAGGGGCAAGGTCAAAGAAGCTAAGATGCTGAAGGAGGCTTGCGAGACTATTGAAAAGATACGCAAGATTTATAAGACCTCAGAGAACGCCTATTACGCCAAGCTGAATGAATTCAGTAAAAGAGAGAGGGCAGTTGCGGATTGGGAGAAAAACGTGGCTGAGAATGAGGAGAGGTTACGTAGTCGTATTGAACAAGCTAAACACAGCTTAGAACTTATGATGGAATCTCTGGAGAAGAACAAATGATTAAAAGTTATCGAAAGGGAATGAGGCTAAAGTCAAAATTATCCACCTCAGTCATCGTATTGGTAAACAGAGCGTCTGGAAATAGACACTGGAACACGCAGAAGATTGGTTCAAAAAACAACCACAAAATCCATGAAGGCACATTAGACAAGTTCTATACGATGGAATCTCTGGAGAAGAACAAATGAAAGTAAAAATTGGAAATTATCCAAACAGGTTGATATGCAATATTCACAGCAACCATATGAATAAGAAATATGGTAAGGATTATGTAAATTGGCCTGAGCCACAAGAATACGAAGACTATGTATGGGAAACCATTGATGAAGGTGTGCAAAAGGTTTACAACGTATTTAACTGGTTGTGGTATGATAGGCGCACACAGAAAGTTAAAGTACACATTGATCGTTGGGATACTTGGAGTATGGATCATACACTTGCTCCTGTCATCCTGCCTATGCTAGTACAGTTAAATGCTACTAAACACGGCGCTCCTATTGTAGACGATGTTGATGTGCCTAAAGAACTCAAATCAACATCTGCTCCTCCAAAAGAAAATGAGTGGGACACAGACGCTAATCACTTTCTTCGTTGGGATTGGGTTCTAGACGAAATGATCTGGGCATTTGAACAAAAGTGCCGTGATGATTGGGAAAGCGATTACTACCAGTATGATGAAGCCCCTGAAGAACAATTTGGGGTGAAGCTTGCATGGGAAGACCGTACAGCCAAAGAAGCACATCAAAAACGTATGACAAACGGATTTAAACTGTTTGGAAAATATTTTGAAAATTTGTGGGACTAAATAAAGGTTCGAAGGGACTATTCTGGTTCCTTCCAATGTGAGCGACGGGGTAAAGCCGTCAAGCAAAAGGAGAAAAAAATGGACGCACTAACGCTATGGATGGTGGTAGGATTTGTATTCGCCGCCTATGCTGTAATAGCAAACGATTCAGTACAAACACTAGGTACATGGATCGCATCAAACAACGAAAAGTTTAATTGGAAAACAATGTGGTTCGCTGCATCTGCTGTCCTAATCTACACCCTATGGTATGGATGGTACATGAATGGCGGTGACATTAGTTATGGCCGTTTGAATAAAATTCCGTTTCAAGAAGTAAAATGGTATCATGCATTGGCCCCAGCAGTCTTGTTGGGTCTCACACGCTTTGGCGTCCCTGTATCGACCTCATTCCTAGTTCTATCAGCTTTCGCAAGTACATTCGTGCTTGAAAAGATGTTGATGAAGTCTATGATGGGTTACGCAGTGGCAGCGGTAGCAGCATACGTCATCTGGCTCGTGGTAAGCCGTCTGCTGGACGAAGCGAAGCCTGTTAAAGAAAAGCATAAGACTTACTGGCGCGTTGCTCAGTGGGTCACTACGGGCTTCCTGTGGTTCACTTGGTTATCGCATGACATGGCTAATATTGCCGTGTTTCTTCCAAGAGAGCTAGATGTGCCACTAATGCTTATGATTACGGCAGTGTTCGTAATTGGCCTTGGTTTTATGTTTCGCGAAGGTGGGGGTAAAATTCAACAAATCGTGGTAGAGAAACACAATACTCGCTACGTTCGATCAGCCACGATCATTGACCTTGTGTACTGGGCAATACTATTCTTCTTTAAAGAGTTGAATGACATTCCAATGAGTACAACTTGGGTATTCGTAGGTTTGCTATGTGGTCGTGAATTGGCGATGGCTAGTTACACAGGCAAGGCAAAGTTCAAGACAGTGTTCCCATTGATTGGTAAAGACTTCTTGAAAATGATGGTTGGTCTAGCAGCATCATTGGGCATCGTTTTAATGATCCACTATGTTCTAGTTCCAAACGGCTATTAAGAAACGTGATAGTCTGACAAATATATCACACAAAAATAATCAATTAGGCTGGATGATTGACATCTGGCCTTTTTGTGTTATATATAACTTGTAAACGTTGAAGCAACGTGGACACATTCTGGACTTGGGGGCAGTACCCAACCACTCCACCATAAGTTCTTAGGCCGTTGGGCATTTACACCGTTGGGTGTTACTTTTTATTCTGAGAAATAATCTAAGAACTTATGATGGGGTGGAAATAGGATCGACAGGTGTGAAAGTGAAAGTGGAGTTTATCGGGTGACTGCGTAATTGGTCAAAAACTACAAGTGCAAACAATAACTATGCACCATCTGGTTTCGCTCTAGCAGCGTAAACACAGGGGGTTGGCCACTTACCTAGCAACAGAAAAGTGGCACACAATTTTAATAATTAAAGGAAAAGATGTAATGAATAAACTAGTGACAATTGCAGCCGTATTGGTAGCACTAACAGGAACTGCACAAGCTGAACAAACACTCTTGCCTTACTTGGCAATTGGGGGTAAAGTCGAAACTGTGATTTCCGAAACTGGCACAACCAACAAATACGGAGCAACTACATCTTTTGATCTTGACGTTGCTGCTGACGCTGGAAATGCTTTTGGCAGTCTAAACTTTGTTGTTGACTCTGCCAATGATTTGGCACTCGACGAATGGAACGTTGGTACTACAGTTAATAATACTATGTTGTCTTTCGGCAACCAAGATAACATTTGGATTTCCACTGAAAGCGGAGATACAATCGAAGAGCCAGCAATGGGTACAAGCTTGCAAGTCTCTGCAATGGGCGCAACTGTCGCACTAGGTTTTGATGCTGTTGAAACTGATATCACTGATCTTGAAAACGTACAAGTCGCCTATAGCACATATATCCTAATTGCTGATGTGACTGGTGCAGCCGACTTTAACGTAGATTCGGATGAGTGGGTTGTTGCTGGTCGTGCAGACACGGCAGGAATGCTAGACGGTGTTCGTCTTGGTGGTGCAGTATCCTACGGTTCTCTAAGCAAAACAACTTCGTTTGAGGTAGATGCAACTGTAATGGGTATGACTGCTTACCTGAATGGTGACAAAGATGATCTAACACAAAATGTTGGTGCATCCTACACAATCGGCACAGATTTTAGCCTAGAAGGCGCTGTGAACTACGACATGAATACTGAAGTAGTAAGCCCAAAACTTACACTGGCTTTTGCATTCTAAATAAACGGGACTGGCTATACGCCGTTCGATCTAAGGGAGAGCTTTCGGGTTCTCCCTTTTTTATTTCGTTATAAATAACTATGAGGTAATAACATTAGTGAGGGCTATATAATGACTATGGAATTGAAAAAACTTACTTGGGCGCACCATCAGGCCGCTGAACGCAGAAAGTTTGCAAAGCAACTAATTAGTGGTGGCATTGATCCTTTCACATATTACAAATTTCTTAATTGTCAGTATATCGTATATGAGATGCTGGAAAAACTTGCAATCATCCCACCAAATCTAAATGCAATCTATCGCGCCCCACGTATCCTAAAAGACATTGAGGAACTGGGTGAAATTTATGGGTTTGACGACATCGACCATTATCCTGAATCAGTGGGCAGATGTATATCACACATGCAAGGATTGTCTGATGCAGACGATAATGATGGGCTACTAGCTCACATGTACGTTCGTCATTTTGGTGAATTGCATGGCGGTCAAATCATCAAAGCAAAAACTCCGGGCGCTGGTGTTATGTATGAATTCGAAGGCGACACCAAGGTGTTGATTGCGGAATTTAGAGAATTATTGCACGACGGTATGGCAGATGAAGCTAAGCGATGCTTTGACTTTGCGTCTGAATTATTTGATGAGTTGTCCAAGTAAACATTGACAATTCTCTCTTTTTGTTATACAATGAAAACTATAAACTGTATATAAGGAGGTCCCACAATGCAAGAAGAAGCATTAGAAGAAATTAACCTTAAGCCAAAAGTAAAGGCGTTGCGATTACACAAGAGTAATGAGGCAAGGCAAAGGCGAACAGACCTCAAGGCAGTTCGAGAGACGCGAACGACAAACGAACACAACAAACTTCGTAGATTGAGGAAGAAGAATAAATGAGCACTCCACTTTGGGATAGGTTGAATGATTACGCGGAAAGCTTAGCTGCACAATTTGATAATCATTTTACTAGGTACGACAATCCCAAATATAGGGATGATTGGCAGTTTGAGGGTTGGACTGATACGTTTTGGGAATCTGAAACTATTGGTAAATGTCACTTAAAGACTATCCAACCAGCAGACGTAAAATCATTGTGGTTGATGCACATCAACGTATTTCCTAAGGTTGGGGTTGAACTTCCAATCTTAGGATTTGATATCGTTGCTGGGCCTAATAAAATCACAGGTTCATTCATGGATTTTTCGCCTCTACATGGCTATGACCATCCATACAGCGACTATATGAAAGTCATGGTAAAGGGTCTCGAATGGAATAAACCTCGTGAGTTGCCAACATGGGCTAAAGAAATCTTTTCAGATGATATGCTTGCAGTTGGCAACATTCGAGATGGTCACGAATTAGATCAATTTATGGATATTACTAACGACCTAGTAGACTATTACATGACAAACTTGGAAGAGAACGCATATGTATCAAACCGTGATACGCTTCCAATACTGAATAAATATTGCGCTAATCAAAAGATGAATCCTCACCTACACAGGTCTATTCTTGCCATGGGTATTTCAGAAGAAGACAAAGAAAATTACGTCAACGACATTCTTTTTGAGGAGAAATAAAATTGACATTCAGCGGATGCTGTGGTAATGTCAATATATTGAGAGGTATAGAATATATAACTTTTGAGGGCCATTCCTTCAAGGTGACTGTAGATCATTGCACAAGCTGTGGTCAGGTTAAAGCAACTTCAAATATTAAGGAAAACAATATGGATAATGGAGATAATATTATTGTAGAGAAGGCAGGGCAAACTCTTCGTGCTGAATATTTTGCCACCCAAAACGGATCAGGGTGTAGGATGTTTATCAACGAAGAATTTATCCAAGAAGAACTTTATGAGGGCAAGGGAATAGTTTGGGCTGAGTCTGCTGCGCAGAACTGGGTATCTGGTGTAAAAACCCTCAATGGATAAACAACAACCAACGATTTCGCCAAGAACACCAGAAAAAGTACATCATGAAATATCTTATATGTTATCTAACGGTGTCAACTATGTTGACGCTTTACTTGAATATGCAAGAAAAAACGACTTGGAAATTGAAGCAGTAGCTGATATAGTAAAGAAGTCCTCTATCTTAAAAGAAAAAGTAAGATCAGAGGCAGTAAAAATGAAAATGGTGATAAAAGATGATAGGGACATCACGGAACTTTGCTAACGAGCAATCGTTTAAATGTTACATGAACTACATTGCTATGAAAAAGCATTTTAAGACGAATTACGATTATATAAAAATGGGTGGTAAGCTAAATACTCCATTCAAAAGCTTTCGAACACGTCCTGATGTATTCTTTTTCAACAAAGTTTCTGGTATGGAAGATTATGAGAATATTTTGTTGGCTAACATTATATCCAAGCCAGAAGTTTTTATAAGAGAAATTGCAGAGAAGGAAGGTCATGATCGCTATGTAGAATGGCGGCGCATCCAAGAATCTTTGACAAAAGTGGTAAAGGATGATCTGAACCAACTAAATGATGATTGGCAATCCAACTTCGTTTCGGTAAACGGTCAGCATCCTATTATCATAACATTATTATTACGGAAGCAAATAACTTTTGAGACATTTACAATTCTTATACACATAGCAAATATTTTTGCATACTGGGAGAAGAATTTACTTGACAAAATCATAGCTTATGATATAATAAAAAAATCAAGCAAGTACAAACCTTTCTTGACGTTTGACGAAAAAAAGTTCAAGAATCTAGTTCGAGAGCGATTTTTCTGATATAAATAGATGGTGGATTAATCCACAACATACATCGCAATATGAACAACGCTATATAACGCAAAATTAGGAGATATAAAAATGGTAGATTTCGCCGCACTTAAAAACAATCGAGCAAGCTCATTGAGCAAACTCAACTCACAGCTTGAAAAGATTCAAACTAAGAGTTATTCAGACCCCAACGAAGGTAAGAACTGGAAGCCTACACGCGACAAAGCGGGTAACGGTTTTGCTATTATTCGTTTCTTGCCAGCAACTAATGGTGAAGATATGCCTTTCGTTCGTGTCTGGGATCACGGTTTCCAAGGCCCAACAGGTCTGTGGTATATCGAAAACTCACTCACTACGATTGATAAAGACGATCCAGTTTCAGAATACAACAGCAAGTTGTGGAATTCTGGGGTTGAGTCTGACAAAGAAATTGCTCGTAAGCAAAAACGTCGCCTCAAGTACATCGCCAACATTCTTGTTGTACAAGACACTGCCAACCCTGATAATGAAGGCAAAGTCTTCATGTATTCTTTTGGGAAGAAAATCTTTGACAAATTGAATGACCTTATGAACCCACAGTTTGAAGATGAGGTTGCACGTAACCCATTTGATTTCTGGGAAGGTGCTAACTTCCGTTTGAAAATTCGTAAAGTGGAAGGTTACCCTAACTACGACAAATCTGAGTTTGATGGCCCTTCGCCACTCTCACAAGATGACGCAGCTATTGAAGCTATCTGGAACCAACAGCACAAGTTGCAAGAACTTGTCGATCCAAAGAACTTCAAAGATTATAACGAGTTGAAAGCAAAACTATATCGTGTTCTTGCTCTTGGCGAAGAAGCTTCTTCACCATCACGGGCAGAGGATGATGATATTGACATGAGCAGCTTTGGTAATTCTTCCAAGTCTGCACCTGAGCCAACACTCAGGGTTATGCCAGAAAGCACAGCATCAGCACCATCTATGTCCATGGGTGATGACGATGATGATGATGACCTTGACATCTTCAAGGAACTTGCGAATGGCTAATAAAACCTATGAAGAGGTTTTAGATTTCGACTTCGGCTTCAGCTTTATTGATGAAGAACTTCAAGCAAAAAGTGCTGAAGCCGAAGAAACTATTCAGAAAGTTAGCAGCGAGAAGCAGACACTAGAAGACCAACTAGTGGATGCTAAACTCGCGGCTGACGATCTTGAATATCGTCTAGAACTACTGTTCAAATCAGTAACTCCATTCTTGGATAATCTTTGCAAGAATTCTGAGAAATCGACAATTTATTGGCCTGATCGTGTAGCTAAGATTGAGGCCTATAAGTCAAAACTTGCATCCATTGTAGAGGGGAAATAAATGAGTCTACTAGACCGACTTGTAAAGAATAGTACAATCAAAATGACTGCCCCACTTTTGGAATCCAAAGTCTACGGCAAAAAAGACATGGCTCCGACACCAGTACCGATGATTAACGTCGCATTGTCGGGGCGTATTGATGGTGGGCTTTCTCCGGGTCTTTTGATCTTGGCTGGCCCATCCAAGCACTTCAAATCAGCATTTGCCTTGTTAATGGCTGGTGCTTACATGAAGCGCAACCCAGATGCTGTATTATTGTTTTATGATGCAGAATTTGGTACACCTCAAGCATATTTTGAGTCTTTTGGTATTGATATGAATCGTGTTGCACACACGCCAATCACTGATGTCGAAGAACTTAAGTTTGATATTACAAAACAACTTGGGGAAATCAAAAAGGCAGATAAAGTGATTATTGTCATCGATTCCATTGGTAACCTTGCTTCCAAGAAAGAAGTCCAAGATGCTGTGGATGGCAAATCAGTTGGTGATATGTCAAGAGCCAAGGCTATTAAGTCTTTGTTCCGTATCGTGACACCATACCTGAACCTTAAAGACATCCCATTGATTGCGGTTAACCACACCTACAAAACGCAAGAGATGTACTCTAAGGACGTTGTATCAGGTGGTACAGGCATCTACTATTCAGCAGATGCAATCTGGATCATTGGGCGTCAACAAGATAAGGTTGGTACTGAAATTCAAGGCTACCACTTTATCATCAACATCGAAAAGTCTCGACACGTCAAAGAGAAAACCAAAATCCCAATCTCAGTATCTTGGGAAGGTGGCATCATGAAATATTCTGGCCTTATGGATGTTGCAGAAAAAGGTGGTTATCTGCGTAAACCTAAAGTAGGCTGGTATGAGGCAATGGACCCTTCCACTGGGGAGGTTCTATCAGAGAAGTTGATGAGAGCTAAAGAGATCAACGACAATGGTGATTTTTGGTTGAATATGTTTGAGAAGACAGATTTTAGCAAATATATCAAAGCTGAGTACACTATCGGTGCATCTGGTGGTATCATGCGAAGTGATGACGACAAAATCACCGAAGTCATTGATGATCTGTTGGATGACGACTCTGAGTATAACGGCCCTTGTGAAGATTGCAGTATGGAGCCATGCGAGTGTAATTAATTCTTGACATTCTACTAATCATGCAATAATATAAATCTTAAGGTGGCGGCTAATTTCATTGGTCGCCACAACTCAACTTAGCCGTATGGAAAATGTGATGATAGAAACAACAGTCTTGGCCAACCTAGTATTTAACGATGAATTCTACCGTCGTGTGTATCCTTATATCAAACCCGATTACTTCGAAGACCAAAGCGTTCGAAAGGTGTTTGGTGTTTATTCAGAATACGTAGAAGAGTACAAGAGCGCACCTTCTATTGAAGCTCTCAAAATCTCTTTAGATAAACGCAAAGACATGAACGAAGATTCGTTTAAGTCTGTGATGTCTACTTTGGATGGCCTCAAGCGTGACCCCGATACCAACACAGATTGGCTAGTAAAAGAGACTGAAAAGTTTTGCCAAGACCGTGATCTATTTAATGCTATTCGCAAGGCTATCCTTGTTATTGATGGCGAAGACAAAGAGACTGAAAAGGGTGCTTTGCCACAGATGCTGTCTGATTCCTTGGGGATTAGTTTTGACACATCGATTGGCCACGACTACCTTGAAGACTTTGAGGATCGTTATGACTTTTACCATCGCAAAGAAGAACGTATCCCATTCGATATTGAAATCCTGAATAAAATCACCAAAGGTGGTTTGCCACGTAAGTCTATGACTGTTCTATTGGCGACAACTGGTGGTGGTAAATCACTGGTTAAATGCCATGCCGCTGCATCTGCTTTGATGATGGGCAAGAACGTTATGTACATCACTATGGAAATGGCTGAGGAACGCATCTCTGAGCGTATCGATGCTAATATGATGGGCGTTACCATTGATGAAGTTTCTTTGATGCCCAGAGACGTCTACAAGAAGCGTATGGACAGGATTACTTCCAAAACAACAGGCAAGTTGATTGTCAAGGAATACCCAACAGGTTCTGCACATGCTGGTCACTTCCGCCATCTTCTTAATGAATTGAAAATGAAGCGTGGATTTAAGCCTGACATCATTATGATCGACTACTTGAATATCTGCGCTTCGTCACGCATCAAGGGTGCGGCGGCTGCAAACTCATATACTCTCGTGAAGTCTATTGCTGAAGAAATTCGTGGTCTGGCTATGGAATTCGATTGTGCTATTATCACATCGTCCCAGTTCAACCGTGATGGTTATGGCAACTCTGACGTTGATCTTACTAATACCTCTGAGTCTATGGGTATTACACACACAGCCGATTGTATTCTTGGTTTGATTACAACTGAAGAATTAGATGGCTTGGGTCAGCTTATGTTCAAGCAGTTGAAAAATCGGTGGGGCGATATTGGTTACTATCGAAGGTTCGTTGTTGGTATTGATAGGTCCAAGATGCAAATCTATGATCTGGAAGACTCAGCACAAAGCAATATTGGTCAAGCACAGTCGGTTGCGAATTCATCACCCAGAGCATCTGTGTCTTTCAATGATAGCGATGACAACCCAATCTTTGATAAAACTAAGTTTGGCGGTTCTAACAAGAAAAGTTTATTTGGGGCAGGAGGCATAACATGAGCTATGTAGTAATATCATCAGATACCAAGGATAATAAATTCGATGTGGCTCAAACTTCTTATCATGAAACCCGTATTGAACTAGGGGTTGGCAAACAAGAAGCCAATCAACTAGCTAGGAAGATGAATTTAGGAGGGGGGTTTGGCGACAATCCAGTACCACCCTTCTTTGCAAAAGCTGCTGTTTCTTGGTTGTTATAAATAATTGTATATTATGACATTATTGAGGCGAAAATGGGTGCTAATGGTTAACAAGATTATGCTTACAATCCTAATAAGATTATTTGCTCGTTACCAGAAACGCCAAAAGTTGGTCAGAAGCCAACCCAAACAAAACTTGGGTTGGGCTAGTGTTAATCACAATGAAGATCAAGACCTACAAAGATGCCTCAAGATTTTAAACAGGAGATTAGATTTGATCTCTAAACGTTGATCGGGAAGGTCAGAAAGATGAGTGCTATTGACGAACTAAAGCAGCTTATTAAGCAAGCACAAGACGGTAATTTTGAGATTACGCCTGCTGAACCGATTGTTGAAGAAATTCAAGAAGATATACTACCAAAAATTAGCCCATTAGAAGAACTCAAAAATCTTCTAAGGGAAGCTGCACCTCACTATATTCCAAAAGAAATAGTAGAAGAACTTGTTGAAGTAGAAGTTGAACAATTATCTGAAAACGATATTGTGCAAATGACTGCTAATCTAATAGGTAGAAGCGCTAAACCAAACCCTGATCTTTCAGAAGACATTGAATCGCAAAGATGGAATGATCCTTTACGCAATACTAACTTTGTCACTCAAGAACAAATGAATGACCATTATAAATTGTTGCTAACTCGTATACAAACGCAAATGTCTACAATAGGCGGTGGTGGTGAAGTTAATCTTCGTATGCTTGATGATGTGAATCGCTCAACTATTGCAGATGGTTTAAATATGCAATACAATTCAACGAATGGTAAATTTGAATTTACAAAACCAATCGTGTCTGTGTATGCAGAAACTACTGGCGCTAACGCGACTCTGATAGATTCACAAAATCCTATTATAATTCCCACAATGACAAAATCCCCTGCGGCGGGGACATACTTAGTAAATTTCAATAGTCAGTTTACAGTTGACGATACATCAAGTGAAACATTGCAAGCTAAAGAAGA
>Ga0307488_10000130_pt1 | contig 53654 bp, 52 predicted proteins | sample SB02metaG_FD_202248 | JGI IMG/M metagenome (GOLD analysis project Ga0307488, IMG submission 202248) | Sea-ice brine microbial communities from Beaufort Sea near Barrow, Alaska, United States - SB 0.2 | ecosystem: Environmental > Aquatic > Marine > Coastal | place: USA: Alaska | collected... | reverse complement strand
GTGGCGCAAAGGCGAACCGCTATATAGATACCGAGAACCTTTCTCTTGTGGAAGTATCACAAGGCACCGCAGACATCGCATCGCGTTCAAACGAAGCTTTAGGTGGCACGCTGAATTTCACAACAATCAATCCAACTCAAGAAGAAGGATTTTTAACTAGCTTGTCATTTGGCGATTTTGAAGCGCAGAAATACTTTTTACGTTACAACACTGGCGAAATTGCTAGAGACACATTCGCATGGATCAGCGTATCGAGCAGTAGCAACACTGACTGGGTAAACCAATCTGCTGAAAATAAGAAAGACCATTTGGCTGCCAAACTCATATCTGATTTAAACGAGAATTGGGGCTTAACGGCTTACGCTTCCTATGATGATTCGCACGAAGACAACTATCAACGTGTTAGCAAAGGGCAATTTGAAACCAACCCTGAGTCTGACCGATTAACCTCCGAATGGACTGGCGTGCCTTATGTTGATCAATTGTATCGCAAAGGTTGGTCTACATTGCGTGAAAATTTCTTCGCGTATCTAGCGTTAGATTACAGTGGTGACAACCTCAGCTTTTCAAGTAACGTTTATTACCATGACAATGAAGGTCGTGGCGACTGGGTCCCACCTTACTTAAATGATTTAACCGACGATACTGGTCGCGCAGAAACAGAGTTATCCTCACAAACAACAGCAATGGGCGGCAGCTCAAGAGGAATTATTACTTTCGTTAACCGCGACGGTATAGCGCTAACGCCAGCTGACGGTTGTGTGAGCTCAATTACTTTTCCATATGGCGGCGCGGGCTCCGCATTTGACGCCGGCTGCTTTGGCCCAGAAGCTATTCCAGTAGGCTCATATCGTCATACGCACTATGGAAAGCAACGTTTCGGACTCAATGCAGACCTGGCATATACGATTCAGACGGAATCGCTTGAAAACGTCACTCGCGCCGGTATTTGGTTTGAAGACTATAGCCGCGATGAGTATCGTGATTGGCATAAAATAATCGACTCAGCTTCAAGTTTTGAGTTTGATAATACTCCTTATTGGACCCAATATAGCAACAGCTTTGCGGTTGAAACAACGATGCTTTATATCGAAAACGAAACCAATTTTGATTGGGTTAGAGCTCGTATTGGTGCTAAGAAATTCATTGTCGACCTAAGTAAAAATGACAACTTCAATGCGGCTAGAAATATTGATAGTGTTAACTCTGATTCAGACGTATTAATTTCCGCCGGATTTGTCGCTAATATGCCACTTGACGGTTTAGAGGTATTCGCTGGATACGCTGAGAACTTTGCTGCTATTAAAGACACCGTGCTTGAGAGAGATTCATCAACACTGACTGAAATTAAGCCTGAAACTGCGACAAACTTCGATATTGGTTTACGTTACAACTCTGACGTTATCGATGCTAGCGTTACATTTTACAAAATCGATTTCGACAACCGCGTGACATTCCTGCCGCCCGACTCACCTGTTTCAGGCATTGACTATAATATTGGAACGAACGGTTCTTATATTAACGTTGGCGGTATCGAATCTGAAGGGATTGAAGCATCGGTTAGTTTACAGCTTTCTGAATACTTCAGTTTTTATGCTTCATTTACTAGCAACGAATCGATTTACAAAGACGTACCTGAGGCACTTGGCTTGAACATACAAGCAGGCAATACGGTATTCGGCTCGGTAGAGGATATGTGGGTTGGCTCACTCGATTATAACAAAGGTAATTACAGCGCAGGCTTATCTGTTAAGCATGTCGGTGACCGCTTTATTGATGCTGCAAACTCAGTGGTAGCTGAAGCATACACAGTGACCGATTTATATGCTGGTGTGAACGTTGATTTAGAAGTTCAAGGCATACAAAACATGCAAGTTCGATTTACGCTGAATAACCTCACCGATGAGCGTTATTTAAGCGGTATTGCAGGGCAATCTGCATGGATTGGCGCACCTAGAACAGCCGCCGTAAATTTGCAATTTAGCTTTTAGTTAAGCAGTTAAGGTTGTGTACCCGTCTCCTCCCTGAGGCACTTTATATACCCTGACCTCATTGGTCAGGGTTTTTTTTACCTAAAGGAATGATAATGATGCAAAATATAACGTTAGTGTCTATGAAAAATATCACCACCGTTATTGTGACTTGGTTGTTGTTTAGTTTGGCACCCGAGGTCAGTGCAACTGAATTGATCCGTACTCAAACACCAAAGTTGGTTATTGTCACTATCGATGGTTTGCGTTGGCAAGAAGCTTTTGGTGGAGCAGATGAAAAGCTACTTAATAATAAAGACTTTGTCAGTAATATTGAACAGTTAACAGCACGCTTTTGGCATGCAGATCAGCAGGAACGTAAAAATCGGTTAATGCCATTTTTAACGAACGTGATAGGCACAAACGGCGTATTAATTGGCGACCGAAACAATGATTCTGGTATGTCATTGACCAACAAACAGCACTTTTCTTTTCCCGGTTATAACGAGATATTCACGGGCAAGGTTGATGACAACTTGACCTCAAATGCAAAAACATTAAATCCTAATGTGACTTTTCTAGAGTGGTTGAATCAGCAAGTCGGTTTTGAAGATGAAATTGCTATTTTTTCAGGGTGGGATGTATTTCCGTTTATCTTTAACCGAGAACGCAGTGGCTTATTCATTAACGCTGGGTTTGAGAACATGCCGCTTTTAGAAACACACTCGAAAAAGCCACCAGCGCAAGATGTCGCGACTCAAATCGAGTTAATGAATCGCTTACAAACTGAGATACCCAGCCCCTGGGACACAGTAAGACACGACGCGTTCACTTATGGCTTCGCCAAGCTGTACTTACAAGTAAAGCAGCCTAAAGTGTTGGTTATCAATTTAGGTGAAACTGACGACTTTGCGCATAATGGAAAATATGATGCTTACTTAGATAGCGCCAAACAAACCGATGAGTATTTGCGTGACCTATGGACAACATTGCAAAACATGCCAGCCTATAAAAATAACACCAACATGATCATTATTACTGATCATGGTCGTGGCAACGACGCGATTGACTGGCGCCACCATGCATCAAAACAAGCGGTGCAAAACTATATGACCGCCTTATCTGACTTCAAAGAGGGTATTGTTGGTTCAGAGCACATTTGGTTTGCAGCAATGGGTCCTAATATTAGAAGCCTGGGACTATTAAAAACCACGCAGGAGTTAACCCAAACTCAATTTGCGGCCACAGCACTGGCATTGCTTGGTATTGAAATTAGTCAATACGATGCTACCGCGGCAGATTCTATAAAAGGAGTTGTTCATGAGTAGTATTCGCCGACTAGCGACAAAAACGTTATTAATATCTAGCTGCTTTGTGGTGTTATTTGTAAGCGGGTTTATCGGTTCAATGGTCGCTGCAAAAGAAATTAAGCCCGATGGCTCAACTAGTATACGAGACGCAAAGGTCGCACGCCCCCTATTTGCTTGTTGTTCCCAACAATCCCACATATCCGGTCATTAAAGAGCAATGACTTCTCGCCGATTTTGGATAAAGCGATGAAATAACAAAAAATACTATCGCTTGCATAGGCATAGATAAAATCAATGTTATCGCTCAGGTTACATCTAACGGAGTCTATTTAGGAAATGCAAAAAGGCAATTCTTCAGATAATCAAAAGGGCGTAGTTACCGTTTTACGTTTCACTCTCTAAATCAATAAAGCCTTTTTTTACTAAATAACGATATGGCGCCTCATCAACCTCGCTCGCAACCAAGGTATGATGCATAAAGCGACAAAAACTGGGGACATCACGTGTTGTTGAGTGATCATCCGCACAAATAGACAGCGTGTCGCCATCCTGCATTTTACGAATTTGCAGACGGATCATCATGACAGGCTCAGGGCACCTGAGGCCTATAGCGTCTAGTTGGTGATCCGCTTGTTCAAATATATCTGTCATAACTGCTTATCAACGGCATAGCACAAAGCTAAATGCCGTATTTCTCACGATATTGATTGATGGTTGCAACGGCGTCCGCATTAGTTTCGTTAGCAGACAAATATGCCACCACATCAGCCAACGTCACAATAGAGATAACCTGAGTATTAAAATCACGTTCTACTTCTTGAATTGCTGACAATTCGCCTTGGCCACGTTCTTGACGATCAAGTGCGATTAACACGCCAGCCAAACTAGCATTGTGTTGTTCAATTAATTGCATAGACTCACGGATTGCTGTTCCTGCAGTGATAACATCATCCACCAGCATGATCCTGCCTTCCAGCGGACTGCCAACTAAGCTGCCACCTTCACCATGTGTTTTTGCTTCTTTGCGATTAAAACAATAAGGCACGTCGAGGTTATAATCATTCGATAAAGCGACTGCTGTGGTTGTCGCAATCGGAATACCTTTGTAAGCAGGGCCAAACAAAACATCAAAATCAACATTAGCGGCTTGCAATGCAGCTGCATAATAACGACCCAGCTTAGCTAAGTCACCGCCAGTATTGAACAAACCAGCATTGAAAAAATACGGACTTATGCGCCCTGACTTCAACGTAAACTCACCAAAACGTAGTACGTTACGCTGAATTGCAAATTCAATAAATTCTGTTTTGTAATCTTGAAGTTGAGTTGTTTGCATTCTTTATGCCTTTGTCATATACCCAGAGAAATTGAGTCGCACTAGTGGTATTTCAAATTTTTTATAAATAAAAGGCCTCGTATGAGACCTTTCGTTTTTTGCTCACTTGTCTGTATCTGCTACAAAGAAGTTTACGCTAACGCACTTTTTTGAGCATCAAATAATTCCATGATGCCGTCTTTTGCTAGACTCAACATTTCGTTCATTTCGTCAAAACTAAACGGTTCAGCTTCAGCAGTGCCTTGCACTTCAATAAGCTTACCTGTTTCCGTCATCACAACATTCATGTCAGTTTCAGCAACAGAGTCTTCAAGATACTCAAGATCGGCAACTGGGCTGCCTTTATACATACCAACTGAAACCGCAGCAATCATGTGCTTCATTGGGTTTGCTTTCAAAATACCTTTCGCGCGCATCCACGTGAGTGCGTCAACCAGTGCAACGCAAGCACCTGTGATTGATGCCGTACGAGTACCACCATCAGCTTGAATAACATCACAATCGACTGTAATTGTGTTTTCGCCTAGTAACTTCAAATCAACGGCTGCACGCAATGAACGCGCAATTAAACGTTGAATTTCAAGCGTACGACCACCTTGCTTACCGCGCGCTGCTTCACGATCAGAACGTGTATGGGTTGCACGTGGCAACATGCTGTATTCAGCTGTAACCCAACCTTTACCTTGGCCTTTCATAAAACGAGGCACACCCTCAACAACCGTGGCATTACAAAGCACTTTGGTGTTTCCAAACTCAATCAATACAGACCCTTCTGCATGACAAGTAAAGTTACGGGTAATAGTGACGGGACGGATTTGACTAGCAGTTCTGCCGCTTGGACGCATGTTTAACTCCTTAAAATTCAGCCGGCAATTATAGCGTAGTTAATAGCTGATCGGGAGGTGTAAAGTAAAGTTATCGGAAAAAAGTTGAAAACAGTGCCAGATTCGCCAATTTAATAAAGCCTGTTACACTATCACTAGCTTGTCGCTGGTTACTAAACATTGAAAAGTGACTATTCAACCAGTCGAGCATACCAATCAATTTATGCCACTTGTTATTGCATCTTAGCCATCAATGACGGCGATGCTGCAAGTGCTCTTAAGGAACATCTATGATTTACAGTATGACTGGATTTGCACGCCGCGAAATTAAAGCCGAATGGGGCAGTGCCGTTTGGGAAATTCGCTCAGTTAACCAACGTTACCTCGAAACTTTTTTCAGACTACCTGAGCAATTTCGCAGCCTCGAGCCTATTTTGCGCGAACGTTTTCGCAAAGGTCTACAACGTGGCAAAGTAGAATGTGCTTTGCGTTTCAGCATAAATGACGCAAATGTAAGCGCCATTAACGTCAATGAAGACTTAGCCAAGCAAGTTGTCGCCGCAGCCGCATGGGTTCAGAAACAAGGTGATGTTGCCCTAACTAATCCTATTGAAATTTTGCGCTGGCCTGGTGTTATTGCCGCTCAAGAAGCTGATATTGATACCATTCAAGCTGACATGTTAAAAGCCTTTGACGATACATTTAAAGACTTCGTTGCTTCGCGAGCAAGCGAAGGCGACAATATGAAAGTTCTTATCGAACAGCGTCTAAACGCTATTCAAGCTGAAGGCAACAAAGTCTCGTCACATATGCCAACCGTCATCGAATGGCAAAAAGAGCGTATTCGCACCAAGTTTACGGAAGCGCAAATTGAACTTGACGCCACGCGTGTTGAACAAGAAATGGTGTTGCTGGCGCAAAAAATGGATGTTGCTGAAGAGCTGGATCGTTTGAACTCACATGTGAGTGAAACGATGTCTATTTTGAAGAAAGGCGGTGCGGTTGGTCGTCGTTTGGATTTTATGATGCAAGAGTTTAATCGTGAAGCTAATACCCTGGGATCGAAGTCGATTAATACTGAAGTTACGCAGTCGGCTGTTGAGATGAAGGTATTGATTGAGCAGATGCGTGAGCAGATCCAGAATATAGAATAAATTGTCAAAGACTATAATATACATTTAAATTAATGAATCTCGTACAGTTGAAATCACAGGTAAAGGCTGGTGTTGTTGGAATGACGACCTGCGACAAAGGCTTAAATATCCGAAGATCAGAATCACACATAACGTCCTGGGTTTTTAGATATAGCGCAAACAGCAACCGGTGGCCTGAACCAATCTGAAAAGAAACTTACCAGCTTATTTCTCAGGGATACCTCATGCTCTGACCCCCCAGGTTTCGGGGGGGGGTTATGACACCCCATTCGTCAGTCACAGCAAACGACCCCCTTATATCCAAATTTGATGAAAGTCGGTAGTGGTAATTTTTAATCCCGCTTATTTGCTTTTAGCGTTCTAATGATACCAGCGTTGACCTTTTCCCAGAATTCATTTGAATCAGCATTTTGGTATTCAAAAAACCCTTTACCGGTTTTAACCCCCAGATCTCCCTCTTGAACTTTGTCGCGTATGCGTTTGTGCGATCTATAATTTGGGTCATCAAACGCCTCAGCGAGATACTCCCCAACATTGGCGATTGAATCCAGACCCACCATGTCCATAAATTGAATGGGACCTACGCTGGGCAACCTCAGTCCAAAACCGTTTTTGACAACATTATCGATCTCCTCAGCGGTGGCAATTTTTGCATCCATTAGGCCCATAGCAGCTCCGATCAGTGCTCCCTGAAGAATATTATGAATGAAACCGGGGGTGTCTTTGCAGATCACGGGGTGTTTTCCCATCTCCTGAAATAGAGTCATTGCTTTGGCTTCCGTTGCTTTTGCGGTCCGCACACCCGACACAAGCTCTACCAGAGGACTTAAATGCCCTGGGATAGTCCAGTGCGCTGTGATTGCTCTTTGCGGATGTTCCATCCCTTCGGCAATGCGCGTAATACTCATGGAAGAAGTATTAGAGGCGATGATCACATCCGGAGCACAGAGCTTGTCGCAGCGGCTAAAAAGCGCTTTTTTTTGAGCCATATTTTCAGGAATAACCTCCATGATGAAGTCAGCCTTGGCAATGGCGGCATCCCAATCCATTGAGCGATTGATGCGTTGCAGCGCACGCTGCGCCCTGTCTTTATCGAGGAGACCACCGGCAACCATCTGCATACAGTTCGCTTCGGCTCTTTTTGCCGCTTTGTCCAATTGCGTCTCAAAAAGATCCACTGCCGTAACGTCATACCCTGCGATAGCAAAAGTAAGGGCGATGTCGACTCCCATGACTCCCTGCCCTAGAATGGTCACTCGCTGAATGATTTTGTTTTTAATCGCAGCTTGGCTATCCTGTTGATTCATTTGCATTAATCTCTTTTTAATTGTTGATTTTATCAGCGCAATAACAAAGGCTATTTTAACTCTCGAATGCGTTTGCCAGCCGGTTCCAGTTCAGTGGTGCCTTTGGTAACGGCCGTATAAATAACCCCCAGATTCGGCAGATCCGCCAAGGCATTGATAATATGAAACTGGGTCGGATTTTGCTCCCAAGTTAGGTGATTCCAGTGAACCTCTCCCTGACCCAGCCATACCTCTGTCGCGATATTCTCAGAAGGGAAAAGGGTAGGGTAACTTACCGCTGGGCCAACTCCATTTGGATTCGGGATGTATTTGTACCCCATCCAGTTATCTTTTCCCTGCATGGATTTTTTCGCTGCCGCGATCTCTTGTTCGCTCAGAGGGGTAAGATGATCGGCGCTTATTTTCAGGATCTGATTGCCAAAATGGCTGGCATTGGCCCGCCACTGACCATCGCTGATCTGGTGATCGGGTATGTCTGCATAGATTTTGGGGATCCCCTTAATTTCACGACCGGTTAGGATAGGATCAGTCAGGTTTTCCCACATAGCCAGGGTTAGCGCCCCTTCTAATTGGTCCTCTTTTCCCTTGAACTTTACCGACGCATTTACGCCGATTAGGTTATAAGAGCGCCCAGCCAGCCATTCAACCCCTCTGTTACAGGCGTAGGAAACCGTGATAATAGGCAATTCCCCAACCTCAAATGGCGGAGGAAGATATTTAGCAAGCAACTCACGATCGGTAACATAAGAGACAATAATGCTGGTGACATCGTTATATTTTCTTCCTATAACCTTACGCGGAAGCGGCCCGAAAAAACCAGGCATGAGATACTCTTCATTCGGATCAAAAAACATGATAATTACCCATCATTTTATTGTGATAAATATTTTCAAGAACAACTGACATTACACATATACTCCTAAGGCACGAACGTCCCAAAAGTGCCTTAAAAACGTCTAATCAAGTTAAACTACAATCATTAAAACTTATGCACGCTTAGCTATGACTGATGGGCGATGTCGATAAACCGTTGAATGGCGTTCATTTGCTCTTCTGAACATAACGCAATGGCAGCTTGTGTTATCTTTGATACGGCATCAAATTCTGTAACACCCCATTCGCTAAACAGGGTAAATGGTCCTTTTGCAATTGAAACGCCGGTCACCCAAGTTTGATCAATCATCTCTCGATCGGCGACACCCGCGTCATAGACCAAAATGGCCCGTTGTATGATGGCCGTACTTAAGGCCTTATATAGTCGCTGCGGAATATCCTTTTTTTGCGTGAATTCAGGTGCCTGCCAACTAGCCTGTGGGTAGCCATAAAAACCTTTTCCTGTTCTCATACCCAGCTCACCTCGTTGCATAAAAGGCGCTAAATAAGCAGTGACTCGTTTGGAAATAACGTGCTCGTGGGCTTCTATTTTTTGATCCGCCCAACTGTCATAGATTACTTTTATACCGATATAATCCATTAAGCCAAAAGGCCCCATAGCACCTTCACTATGAGCTAACCAAGCGCGATCAATTTCTTCAATAGTGCCCTCACCATTAGCGGCTAGTAAAATAGCGGCGGTAAGAAAAGAGCCCAATAATGCATTGAGTAAATAGCCCGGATATTCTTTTTTCAACAATAACGGCTGGCAATGTAAACTTTTCACATAACGCACCAAGGTCTGCAATGTTTTGCTCTCGCACCTTGGGCCACCCACAATATCCATTAAGCCGATGCTGAGATAAGAATGGAGCGCTGCGAATCGACTGCCATCTTCAAGTGCCAAATCCAATTCAGATACTAGTAACGCTGACGTATTGGTGGTAATGATGCAGTGGGGTTGGCAATGATTTTCTATGTCTTTAAGCACTTTACGTTTTAAATCTCGCTGTTCAAATACCGATTCACTGACTAAATCTGCTGAGCCTAATGCCGTTGTCACATCACCACTTAAGGTCACTCGTTGCATGGCCCGCGTAAAATCTTGCTGGCTTATTTTACCCGCAGCTAACATCGGCTCTGCAAGTTGTGAATATTTCAAATCTGTGGCCGCTAAATGTTGCGCTGAAACATCATACAAAATCACCTTATAACCAGCCAATGCAGCGACAAGGGAGTTGTAACAACCCATCGTGCCAGCCCCCACAAAACAAACGATTTTTATTTGTTGGATAGTCATACCTTAAGTACTCGAGTTGGCCGATCCGCTAAGGTTAAATTCACACTGCCTTTTGTCACCACTGAGGGTAAGTACGAAATAATGGGCAGCGCAGCGATGGCATTAACAATGTGGAACTGAGTCGGGTTCTGCTGCCAAGTAAGACTGTGCCAATCCACCTCGCCTTCGCCCACAAAAACTTCACGATGAAAGCTTTCACTTGGAAACGTGGTAACTTCGTTCAGTGACGCCCCTCTCATCACTCCAATATTTGGCAAATATCTGCACGCCATCGGGTGGTCTTTTCCTAATTGGCTTTGCTTCATTGCTGCCATTTCTTCTGCGCTTAATGCAGTTAAGTTTTTAATAGAAAGATCAACAATCTTATGACCAAAATGGGTAGCGTTGGTGGCCAGTTTTCCTAAGCGCTCCGAATGCTCTGGAATATCGGCAAACACTTTAGGTATCCCCTGAACCTCTCGACCGCGTAAAATGGGGTCGGTTAAATTTTCCCAAATGGCTAAACAAAATGAGCCTTCTAGTGTTTCATCACGGCCTTTAAAGACCACTGAAGCATTTACACCGATCATGTTATAACCATGACCCGCAAGCCAATCGACCTGCTTATTACAACAGTAATAAACGGTGATCACCGGAACCAATGTTGGCTCGAAGCCTGCCGGTAAGTACTGTGCGATGGCTTCTGTGTCGGTAATATATGGCACCGCAATAACCGTGACATCGTGATACCACCCCGTGGGAACAGTATCTTGTTGATTATTATCAATGGCACCAAAGTGTGCAGGCATGGTGTATAGTTTATTGGGGTTAGGCGTAAACATCTCTGGCACTCTTTTTATGTAGTTATCTTTATTTCGCGATATTAATGATTTTAGTTTGGGTAAATTCGGCCAATCCTGTCTCACCTAACTCGCTGCCTAAACCAGATTGCTTGGCACCACCAAAGGGAATTGCTGGGTCTAGCTCGCCGTGTTTATTAATCCACACAGTTCCAGCTTCTATACGATTGGCCAAGTGATAAACCGCTTCACTATTCTCGCCCCATACCGAAGCACCCAAGCCAAAAATGCTCGAGTTTATACTGACCAATAGCGCCCCTTCATCGTTATAGCGAATAATGGGCAACACTGGGCCAAATTGCTCTTCGTCAACCAAGCGTGACCCCTCGCTAATGTCTTTAAATAAAGTGGGGCGAATAAAATAACCTTTACCAGACAGTGTTTCCTTCGACGTGATTTGGGTACCATGAGACTGTGATTCTGCAATCAGCGCTTTCACCTTGTTATATTGCAACGCGTTTTGTAACGGGCCCATGGTGGTAGACTCTGCCATACCGTTGCCAACCACCGTGGCGTCCGCCATGGCCACCAACCGATCACAAACATCGTCGTAAATACTGTCGTGCACATACAGGCGTTTAACCGCGATGCAAATTTGACCTGCGTTATGAAAGGCAGCTCCAAATATTTTTGGAAGCGCATCATCAAGTGTGGTGTCTGCCATGACCACTGCCGCATCGTTACCACCAAGTTCTAGAGTAATGCGTTTAATCGAATCGGCGGCCCCTGCCATCACTTTTGAACCGGTCGCCGTAGAGCCCGTGAACGAAACTTTATTCACATCAGGATGGGCCGTTAGTGCTGCGCCCAGTTCGTTCTTGTCGGTAATAATATTCAGTGTACCAGCAGGTAAAATGTCTTTAATTAACTCACCAATACGCAAAGTGCTCAGTGGAGTGGTTGATGCGGGTTTCAACACCATGGTATTGCCGGCTATTAATGCGGGTGATAATTTAAAGGCCATTAATATCAATGGAAAATTCCAAGGCACCATAGCAGCAATCACCCCTAATGGTTTTGCATGAACTTCGACGCGCCGCTGCTCACTGTCTTCTACTATTTTAACGGGTAACGTTAGCCCGCAAAAATATCGGCAAAAAGCCACAAAACCGTGCACTTCCATCACCGCATCAGTAATCGGCTTACCCTGCTCTTGTACTAATAATTCGCCTAACTCTTGAGCATGTGCTTCTACCACATCGGCAACCTTGGCAAGCAAGTTTTGCCGGGCGGCCATCGGTGTTGCACTCCAATCGGGTAATGCCGCCTTCGCTGCAGCGACAGCTTGATTTAATTGATTAAGGGAAGCGTGAGGGCTATTCGCCACCACCGTTTCGTCGGCCGGATTCATCACCGCCATGCTATTATCACCCGCGATAAGTTCGCCGTTTATAAGTAACCGATATACCGTCATTTTATTTACTCAATTCAATTTATTGTTGTAGCAAAACTAAAGTAATTAAAAATCTATCAATATTAAACCTGCTAGTCAACAAACTTTAAAGCTAAAAGAACGTTAGCAGGCATGTATAAAATAGTTTTGATTTTTCTGTTTTAACGACTTTTTAGCTATAAATAACAAAAAGTGCGAAATTAGAATGATTAAAATTTCAATTAATAAATTTATTTTTCGTAATATCTGCAAGTAAACAAATTTAAGGTTGAAAAATGACAATTGCTGCAGTATTTTCATAACTAAAATAATCTTTGTGCTAAATAGGTGTCATATGATTAAAGAGACGATTAAAAGTGAAGGTGCAGCTCCTAAGCGCAGCCGGCGCACTCAGGAACGTACCGAAACCGCGCGCAATAATTTAATAATAGCCGCAACGCCGATGTTCGCTGAGCAAGGATTCGACGCTATTTCAGCAAGAGATATTGAAACAGTTGCCAAAGTAAATCGTGGCATGTTGGCCTATCACTTTGGCAGCAAGGATGACCTTTGGAAGGCAGTTGCAGACAATATATTTAAGGCATTAAATGCGGCACTGGAGCAACGCCTGGTGATCATCAAAGAGGTATCAAAACGTGAAGGCGTTGCATTACTGATTCGTTTCCATGTGCGTTACTACGCCGAACACCCTGAACTAAGTCGCCTAATGAGCCAAGAAGCGCGACAAGACAGTTGGCGAATTCGCTACCTTACTGACACACATGTGCGCCCAAGCGTCACTAATATCAAGAAATACATTGCCAAAGAACTCAAACTCACCGACCAGCAATTTGCCCACTGGTATTACATTATGGTCAGTGCGAGTGCGACCATTTTTTCGTTTGAGTCAGAATGTAAAATGCTATTTGGATTTAACCCTATATCAGAAGAGTCAATAATACGACACGCTGAAATGCTTGTGGGTATGTTGTTGAAGGACGGTTAATCGGGCCTTCAGGCGACTAAATAACAATGGGCTAAAATAACGAAGAAAGAACTCTGCTGGCTGTTATTTGTGCCTCTAAGCAACTTATTATCTTTTTCTTACGCTTTATTTGTGAGCTGATCTACAGTTTTTCTGTCATTATTCAACGATGTACTTTGGATTAATGAAGTCATTTCGACCTCCGGTTTATAGTATTCCGATACCGATATTACGATTCGTTCGGCGGTGCCGTTGCTTCAAGTATTCCACTCTGATTGCATTGCACTGCGTCAGCAACCGTTACATACTCACTCACTGAGTATAAAAATTCGTTCGGGCGATACTCCCCTATGTTGTTGCGACGGGGGTAGTGAGGTATCGTTCTACTAATAAATTTATTAATAGGTGTATATTTTTGCATTCACTTTATCCCAAAATTGAGCCATTTGATCAACAGCACCTTAGTCTCGGTTCTATCCATCAAATATACATTGAGCAGTGCGGTAACAAAAACGGCATTCCGGTTATCTTTTTACACGGTGGCCCGGGCGCAGGTTGCAATGCACAACATCGTTGTTACTTCGATCCCGCCATTTATCATATTATTTTATTCGACCAACGGGGCTGTGGACGGTCCAAACCAAAAGGCGAATTAAGCGAAAATAATACCGCGGCATTAGTCGAAGATATGGATGCTATTCGCAGGCACCTTGGGATTGATCAATGGTTAATCTTTGGTGGTTCGTGGGGCGCTACTCTAGGCTTGATTTATGCGCAGAACTACCCTGAACGAGTCTTGGGCATGATCTTGCGCGGGGTTTTTCTGGGCCGCCAACAGGACATCGACTGGGCATATAGTAGCAGAGGTGCGGCTCAACTATTACCACAAGCATGGCATAATTTAGTTGAGAGCATGCCGATTGAGCTACAACAAAAACCCCTGAAAACGATTTACCAGCAGCTGATTAATAGCGATGAAAAAATAAGCCGAGATTCATTTTACAAACTACAGCAGTGGGAGTCAGCGATATTAAATATTCCGCCATACCAGCCACCCAGCGAAGATACTGCGATAAATAAAAACCCAGCAATAATACAAATTCATTACTCGGTAAATAGTTGTTTTATCAGTCACAACCCTATTTTAAAACAACTTGATAAAGTGCGTGATATTCCGATGCAAATTATACATGGCCGTTATGATTTTGTGTGCCCAGTCGAACAAGCTTGGCTATTATCACACCATTGCCCACACGCTAAATTAAGCATAATTGACAATGCTGGACATCTGGCGAGTGAGCCGTTAATTATTGATGCATTAATTGCAGCGACTATCGCTTTTCATCAATAATTTTCGAGTGGTCGTTAACCCGCAATCATTTTGCGCGAACTTAGTGACACCAAGAAGTGTTTGTGAAAGTATTACTAGTCGTTTTGATAAGGATAAACAATGAAGCCCTTCGTATTCTCTACCACCAAGTCAATCGTTAGTGAAATAGGTGTTACTTCAAGAATTGCAGAACTATGTCATTCGCTAAATATCACCAGGCCATTAATAGTGACCGACCAAGGAATTATTGATAACGGCCTACTCGCGCCTATCGCAAGCGCCTTTAATAATGCTCAAATGCAGTATTGGTGTTTTGATAAAGTTGTCGCAGACCCACCAGAATCAGTGGTTATTGCAGCCGTAGATTATGCGAAACATTCAAAAGTAGATGGTGTGATTGGTCTCGGTGGTGGCAGCTCTTTGGATACCGCCAAGCTAGTCGCACTGTTAGCCAACTCAGATGAAAGCATAACTGACATATATGGCGTAGATAATATAAAAGGTAAGCGGTTACCCTTAATATTAGTTCCCACAACGGCGGGAACTGGCTCAGAGGTAACACCAATATCAATTGTGACCACCGGTGAAACAACTAAAGCTGGCATTGTTTCAGCCGAACTGTTGCCCGACATTGCATTATTGGACGCTAGTTTAACTGTCAGCCTGCCACCACACATTACAGCGGCTACTGGCATCGATGCCATGGTGCATGCTATTGAAGCTTTCACTAGCGCGGTTAAAAAGAATGTACTGTCAGATATGCTGGCAAAAAATGCGCTTGAATTGTTGTCTAAAAATATTGTTGAAGCCACGTTTAACGGCCAAAATTTAGAAGCTCGTCAAGCCATGTTATTAGGGTCATGCTTGGCTGGACAAGCATTTGCCAATGCGCCCGTTGCTGCCGTGCACGCGCTGGCCTACCCACTGGGAGGGCAATTCCATATACCGCATGGTTTGAGTAATGCGCTAGTGCTACCGCATGTCATGACCTTTAATAAAAGCCATTGCGCTGACTTATATGCGCAGCTCGCAACACATATTATGCATGGTGATGACGCTCTTAATAATATCGCTGATAACGGTGCTAACGAAGGACGCACGGGCACTAATAACGAACAAACCGCTGACCGCCTCATTCACTTCCTACACGAATTAATCGCAAAACTGCAACTGCCACGTTCATTGGCTGAACTAGGTATTGAAGAAAAGCACATTGATTCACTGGCAAACGATGCACTTCAACAGACACGCCTGCTCATTAATAACCCAAAGGCGGTTTCACTTGACGACGCTAAGCACATTTATCGCAATGCACTCTCCGGAAAACGAAATGGCTAATCAACATCTAACTAATTTTGCCTACCACCTGCCGATTACAACAAGGTGGATGGATAACGACATGTATGGTCACGTTAACAACGTTCACTATTACTCTTATTTTGATACGGTCATTAATCAGTTCCTCATTGAAAAAGCGGATTTTGATCCGGTTACCAGCAAACAAATCGGTTTTATTGTGAAGTCGAGCTGTGAATATCTTCGCCCCGTCTCCTACCCACAAAACCTCACCGGCGCGTTTAGGGTTGAGCGGATTGGTAGTAGTTCTGTCGATTACGCTGTAGGAATATTTAACGAGGATAAAGCGCTGTCTGCTATCGGCTATTTAACCCATGTTTTTGTTGACCGACAAACCCAAAAGCCGATGCCGATAGCCGGAAACTTACTTGCAGCGCTCACCCTAGCTATTCTTGTTTAAGAGTAAATAAACGCCCTCATAAACCTCATCGTGGGCCCGAAATCCACCGGCAATTTTACCCCTGTACAATTGAGTAATGTGATAGTGAGTTTGGTAAGCCTGATGAATAGTCTCGCTCGTGACGCTAAATGGAGGGCCTGCGAACAGCGCCTGATCGTAATCATACGTGATTACAAACTGTTTGCTGTTACTGCTGACCATTCGCAAATGTTCGCTATACTTGTTTCGAATTGGCTCGGGAAGCGCGACTAAAGCCCCTCTATCAAAAACACCGTCAATATCGCCAACATCGATTGCCGTTAATGCAAAAAAATCACCAACATAAACAGTCAAATTCTCAAGCGAGTACTTAACTAATCTGCCATGCGATTCAATCTTAGGTGCAACACCTAATTCTTCAAATAATGCGTTTACCGCACTCTCATTTAGCTCAATAGCAACAACCGCATAGCCTTTTGATAACAGCCAACCTATGTCTTTGCTCTTTCCACATAGAGGTACAAATACACGAGCGTTATCTGCCAATTGCCATTGCTCAAGGTATTCTTTTAATAGAATATTGCCGTCACTTTCGTGAAAGCCTATTTCATTTTTCTGCCAACGACGATGCCAAAAATCCAGTTCCATATAGTTATGCCTTATTATTTTTGTATGCTTGAAAGTACTTATTCAATTTTATTTTAGGTAGCCACTACACGTATTCAAATCAACGCTCATTTAGGCTCCTCAATTCGACGGCTTTAGCATGACTAAACTCGATTAATTCAGGATAAAACTCTAGAAACCGTGCTTGTAATTCACTTTCATTTTGTTGAATAAACTGCATTGCTTCATGCGCAAATATGACCCTATTGGTTAAGCGTTTTTCAATCTGTAAAAAGGAGCGTTCACAGTTTTTTGAATATTGATAATCAGTTAACCAGCGATAAGTTAGTAAGCCATGACGAACTTGTGTAAATCGATCGCTAATATAATTTGAGTAGTCGTGAATTTCAGTATAAAAATTCCCGAGTAATTTATCCAGAGCAGGCTCGCTGAAACGCTCCCAATGCGCACACAACAAATGATCAAAATAAATATCAATCACCACGCCTGACATTCGCCTAATCGATTTTGGAAACAAATTCCTGAGCGCTTTCACTTGCACATGAGTGTCTGTGAAGCTGTCAATCTTGCGATGCAGCATTACGCCGAGTTGATGCTCATCATTCAAATGCGAAAGGTCACTGCCCTTCACAAAATCACCAAAAAAATTACCTAACATACTCGTATCAGTGAGGTGAGCGAGATGAATATGCGCCAAATAATTCATGTTTTAGTGAATCCCTAAAAGCAAAATAAAATAAATTGAATACCAACAAAGCGTCGCGGTCAGAAAAAACGAACACTGTTTGGTATCAGCATCAAGAGCTGTTTACCATAGGGCGACAGCAACCAAGCTAACATCGCTAAGTTAATAAAGACAGTGACCCAAAACATGACTCTGAAGTCCGGTTTAGACGATTTATGTCGAAATACTTGTTGTGCTATTGCAGCTCCGGGCCAACCTCCGAGTAATGCCAAAAAGTGCAATGTGCTTTCTGGCGTGCGCCATGCGTTGCGTTTTGCTTTGAATTTGTCATACGCATAAGCAATAAAGGTGATAATGCTTAAGCCATAGTAAGCGTATTTAAGTGGCATTGGCATATAACCCATATATGACCACACGTTAAGCCAGACCAGCAACGCAATTGCCAACACAATTGATAATTTACTGCGATTCAATTTTGGCGTTTTTTTGAGCTTTTCACCTGCATATAACGCTTTTTCGGCGCAGGCACGTCCGTCTTTGTCCTTAGCCAAGGAAAATGTAACAACATCGTTGATTTTCGGTACTCGAGTTCTATTTTGAAACGCATTTATATGTATGAATATTTGACTGCCACCAGCGATTGGAGCAATAAAACCAAAAGCTTTTTGCGTATTCCATGTTGTGATTTTCCCTTTCAATTGCAGGTGCTCTTCTTTTTATTATGCCAACTTAGTCTGAAAAATAGCATTCTGGCTGTTTTCGGTATACATATAGATCGATTCCTTGTCTTAAACAGCAATGCTTTTTATTGCTTTTACTCTGTCTGAATGCCAATCACGTGATAATGTACAAGACACGAGCTTTGATAAATAAAGTAATAACAATAAGAGAAGTAAACGTGCTCAACAATAAACAAAAGCAACGCTTTGAACAACAGGGATACTTAGTCCTTTCAGAATTATTTAGCCACCACCAAATTGGCACTTTGAAAGCCGCCGCTCTTAAAATTGTGGATGATTTTGACCCGCAATCGACACGCTCAGTTTTTTCTACTGAAACTGACTCCAATACTAATCGAGACGACTACTTCCTTGATTCAGATAATAAGATACGATGTTTTTTTGAAGAAGATGCATTTTCATCCGATGGCAAATTGCAGCAAGCTAAAGCCCTTAGCATCAATAAAATCGGTCATGCGTTACATGTTTTGTCACCTGAGTTTGCAGCCTTTAGTCAGTCCCGCATAATTGCCCAAATAGCTGAAGACCTTGGAGTGGTTTCGCCCGAGATCCGCCAATCGATGTACATCTTTAAACAACCCAAAATTGGTGGTGTTATTCGTTGGCATCAAGACGCGACATACTTTTTTACTGCTCCACAGTCGGTCGTAACATTCTGGTTTGCGATTGAAGATGCCAATATAGAGAATGGGTGTTTGCAGATTGATAAGCAAGGCGCTGACTTTGTTCTTAAGGAGCAATTTAAACGCTATACCGACGATACAACCGAATTAGTCGCCCTTGCAAACGTAGACTGGCCAACGCCAGACCGTGCACTGCCACTAGAAGTAAAGGCAGGTTCATTAGTTGTGTTTAATGGCGCATTGCCGCACTTCAGTGAGGCTAATATATCTAACAAATCACGCCACGCATTTACACTGCATGTCACTTCAGCACGCGCCCAGTATGATGAACATAACTGGCTGCGAGCAAAAGGAGTGAGAATATATTCGTAGAATTAGCGTGATAATTCATTAAAGAATAGTGGTTCTTGATTACTAATGCGCTTTATTTTGAATGTTAATCACTTCGCCTGGTTCTGAGAAATAAGGCTTTTTGCTCATAATCAACGGGGCAGGAACGTTTTTAGGAACGTGCACGCCTATGCTGGTGTCAGCATTAATTCGATAATCTAGAATATAATTACCTGTTGCGCTCAAAAAGAACCAATACGGAGGGAATGCGACCGTGGTTTTCTGCCTATTCCAGAATTCAAATAAAGGTCGAAAGTGGCTGTCGTTTGGATCGGCATCCCCCATATGAATGAAAGTCAGTGCGTCATGCTCTACTAACGCTGGCAACGTCACCCTATACACAATATTACTAATTTCTGCTCGGCCTGGCCAACCGGCATGGGGGATCCGAACGGCATCTACCTTAAGACCTTTCACCGTGAAACTGATTGGTTTTTGTTTATAAGCTAACTCAATACGGGTAATACGCTGTTCAATTTGGGTAAAGCCATCTAGCTTTTGCAGTTCAACAATGGCTTGTGTCGGTGCAACGAGTTCAACCTTTTTATGCGTCAACATATAAGCAAGCATGTCTTCCTCAGCAAAATGATCACCATGTGCATGACTGACGAAAATCGCACTGATATCGTTATAAGGTGGCGTATTGCTCATTATTGAATTAATTATTTTTTCAGGAACGAGCTGATAAATAGCATAGTCATTATGAAAAAACGGGTCAAACAACACTTTGACACTACCGGCTGAAATCATCACACCTTCATTGGCTAAGTAAGTGGCCGCGGCCTCTTTTTCATGCGCAAGTAAGAGCGGTGATGAACAAATAATAAACAGGCTTGCGAATAAGTGTGTTTTGCTGAACGCCAATGCTTTTATTGATGAAAGCCAGTCAGGGCTTTTAACCATTTTACTTCCTTTAGCGGCACGTTTAGCCATCAATGAATAGCGCAGAATCATTAACACCGTCCTTACAACCTCGTCCTTCAGCTAGAATGGTGTATGGCGTTGACTCATATATTGCTTAGTAAGGGTCTTACAGACCAAAGGTGCGTCACCTCAAATACTCGATCCGCGGATTTAAGTAGCGCTGAGTTCGATATTGATTTATATAATCCGTTATTTATCGCACCCCTGACATCTCAAAACTTAACAGGTATTGTTACCCACAAAACCAGCGGATACGAAAAACCGTTTATTTCACCTACTCGGCAGGCTATTTAGTCCACTTTTCAGTTAAATGACCAACGAAATTGCACGGACGGTAGGCACTATTAAGTTGTTTTTCAATAATGTTATTCCATGCAGTTTTGCACGCGCCGGTTGAACCCGGAATGCAAAAAATCACCGTGTTGTTAGCCAAACCAGCTAGCGCTCGAGATTGGATCGTTGACACACCAATTTCTTCTAAAGAAATTGCTCTAAACACCTCGCCAAAACCCTCCACATGTTTATCAAAAAGCACTGATAAAGCTTCAGGTGTAGAGTCACGGCCCGAAAAACCAGTTCCACCGGTCGTAACTATGGCGTGAATATTTTCATCCGCAATCCAATCTGAAGTAACAGCACGAATTTGATATACATCATCAATCACAATTTTCTTGTCGGCAATATGATGACCAGCATCTGTCGCAGCTTTGACCAAATAGTGCCCAGATGTATCGGTTTCTTCATTGCGGGTATCTGAAATAGTCAGTACTGCTATATTTAAATAGGTTTGTTCGCTCATTGGCTAATTCTATATACTGTCGATGGATGTTCGGTATAGCCTAAATGCCAATCGACTTTTCTACAACGGTTTTATGCAAAATAACCCTACACTTGACGTAAACTTATTTAAAAGGGAGCGGCCACTTTGCCAAAAAGTGAAATAGCGAATAGACGTGAAATGTGCACCAGATGCCAATATCCGATCAAAACATGCGTTTGTTCTGCGCTAAGCTGCATTGAAAATCAATCCAAAATTATTGTTTTGCAAGACAAAAATGAAGTGAGCAACGCTAAGAACACAGCTCGATTATTAGCGTTGCTTTTGACTAATTTCAGCATTATAAAAAGCGATGACTTGGCAAGTATGAAACAGTTACAAGATGACTGCGTGAATCATCCAACATCCTTTGCTTTATTTTTTCCGTCGAATAATAGCAGCGCATTTGAAAGTCAGTTTGCAACTTTACAGAAAAACAATGATACCCCACCCAACCCAATCAAAAATTTACTTTTTATTGATGGTACATGGCGCAAAGCAAAACGGCTGTATTTAAGTAATGAATGGCTGCAAAGCCTACCGAGCTTTCACTTCAACGAGCAATTGGACGGGCGGTATCGGATCCGCAAAACCAGCATTGATAATGGTCTTTCTACACTTGAAGCTGTCGCGCACGTATTATCGAGAACAGACGGAGTTACGAATAAACCATTTTATGACTTGTTTGAAAAAATGCAGTCGTTTTGGCCCTCTGCTTGACACAAGCCTGTTTTGAACTTGAATATAGATTAAGTGCAAAACCAGATAAGTTTGCAGTTACTGGGTTAAAGCAATTTTTAGAGAATACCTGCGTGTGCTCATGTATTCGCCTTCATAGCCTAATCTGTTAATTCCAAATCAGACCACACCGCGAATTCGTTACCGCTGGGTTCATGAAAATGAAATCGTCTACCGCCTGGAAATGTAAAAGGTGGTTTAGTGATCTCACCGCCGGCACGTTTTACTTTCTGCATGGTCGATTCTAAATCGTTAGAATAAAAAATCAGAAGTGCACCACCCTCGTTTGCTCTTGTCTTCAAATCAGCCCGATAGAAGCCTCCATTAAGCCCCTGATTACTAAAAGAAACATAATCTTCGCCATACCAAGAAAATTGCCACGCAAACGCGGTATGAAAGAAGTCGCTGGTTAGTTTAAGATCTTTAGCAGCAAACTCAACATAGTCGAGTTTTTCATGCTTTATGTTATTGATTGCTTCACTCATATTAATCTCCTTTGTTGACAGTTTTGGGCGGCAATTATTGTCAGATGCTTGCATTTATGTATTGTTTTTTATAGTGTTTGTTAAATAAAACAACATTCTTATACATTAGATCATAGTCTTTATTGAGCAAATTGCAGCATTAGTTGAATTGGACCAAGTAACGTCGAACAACCATATATAATCAACTATTGCCCAGCACAATAAACAGTTAAAACAGAGGAATATGAATGAACCAGTTAGTTAGCATGTTAAAACACAAAAGGAAGGTAGGGTTACACAAGGTAGTGATATTACTATGTCTAACAGGTTCAACGAGTCTACTTTCAATGAATGTGCTCGCCGTCGTTGAAAATCAAAGACAAACGTCAATTGCACCAGTTGCCGCCAGCCATAGTGGACAAGATAGGGTCATAATAGAGCCAGCCCCGTTAGTCACTCCACTCATTTTAGAACTCAGTGCAACCCAACAAGCAAAATTAATAAGTGAGGGTAAGCTTAGCTCAACTGCGCTCGTGTCGGCCTATTTGGCGCGCATTGACGCAATGGATAGAAAAGGGCCTAGTGTCCAATCAATATTGTCACTCAACCCGAACGCGCTTAAAGAAGCAAACCAGAAAGATGCCGAAGTTGCGCAAGGCAGAAGGCTTGGTAGGTTGCATGGCATTCCTATACTAGTTAAAGACAATATTGAAACGAGTGAATTACCAACAACCGCCGGATCTATCGCATTAGCCCAAAACAATACCCAACGAGATGCCCCCATTATTGCCCGATTAAAAGCGCAGGGCGCGATCATTCTAGGGAAAACCAACTTGTCACAATGGGCTAACTTTCGCTCAAATGATTCAATCAGTGGGTGGAGTGCTCTAGGTGGGCAAACCCGCAATCCACATAGCCTTGACCGGTCTCCTTGTGGATCATCGTCGGGCTCAGGTGCGGCGATGGCAGCTCAGTTTGCATCTCTAGCTATTGGTACAGAAACTAATGGCTCTATTATTTGCCCTGCCGCAATGAATGGCATTGTAGGCGTAAAGCCAACGGTTGGATTACTTTCACGTACACATATCGTGCCTATTTCAGTCACCCAAGATACAGCAGGACCCATGACGCGTTCGGTTGAAGATGCGGCTCTTATGCTGTCCATAATGGCTGGAACTGATCCCGATGACTCTTACACAGCGTTGGCTGATGAGCGCAAGCGCGATTACACGAGTGAATTAGACACACCACTGAAAGGTAAGCGAATTGGCGTTTTCACAGCAGTGCAAGGCGAACACCCTGCAATTATTAGTGCCTTTGAGTCTTCAGCACAAACCATGCAAGCCCTAGGTGCAGAACTGGTCACTATCGACCAGTTTGAAGCACCTGATGGCTTTTGGAGTAAGGCACTTGACGTTCTGTTGATTGAATTTAAACATGAATTAAACTTATATTTGAAACAAGCAGCGCCCGCAGTAAAAGCGCGAACGCTGGCCGACTTAATAGAATTCAATAAAACCAATGTGCGTGAAATGGTGTTGTTTGACCAAAGCCTGTTTGAGCAGTCGCAAGCGACTACAGGGTATGATGAAGAGTACCTCGAAACGGTCGCATTTTTACAAAACGCGACTAGAGAAGAAGGAATTGATTTATTACTCGCAAAGTACAAAGTCGATGCGATCATAATGCCTAGTCAGACTCCTGCATTTTTAATCGATCCCGTTTATGGTGACAGCTTCGCTGGGGGCCGCGCGGGGGCAGGTTGGTTGGCTGCAATTTCGGGTTATCCACAGGTAAGCGTGCCAATGGGTAACATGAAAGGGTTACCAATTAACCTTAGTTTTATAGGCAAAGCTTGGGACGAATCGCTACTGTTGAATTTAGCCTATCACTTCGAAAAACAAAGCAAAGCGATAATCAAACCTAGCTTTGCGAGCGGTGCATATGAAACGTCGTATTTTAAAGAAGCGATGCGACCTTTGAAGAAAGATTAATCACTGTTTAACAGTAAAGCTGTTACTGTTAAATGGTAAAAAGCTTGTCAAAAACACATAAAAAAAGCCACTAAGTAATAGCAGCTTTTTTTATATTTCAGCGTAAATTTTGCTTGAAGCAAATTAGCCTGCCTTCTTCATCCAAGCTGAACACCAACCTTTAGCGTTCACTACTTTGCCCGGGAAGATACCGCAAGGACGCCATTCTTGGCCGTCTTCACCTTGTATATATTGGCAGTTTGCACAGTTGGCACCTTCCACTTCTGACTCGTGGACATATTTTAGTGCAACGGCAGTTGGATCATCTAATTTAACCTGCTCTTGTGCGTTGGCGCGCAGTGCGACACCGCCCAAAGTTAGGCCGATAAGAGTTGAGCCTGATAATTTTATAAAGTCACGACGATTAACATTGTTCATAGTGCGTATCCCAATTTGTAGACGAAAATAGAAATGATTCGCTTTTACACTAGCCCTAAATGCAAAAACTCGCCAGTTATGGCGAGTTTTTTAGTCTAGCAAAGTTTTTATTGCTGCTATTTATACTTATACAGAAAAAATTTGGATCCATCTAGTAAAATTAAATAAATACGATTACTTTTTATCTAATCCACTAAGCTTATATACCAACAAAAAGTAGCAGACTTAATCATCATCCCCAGAGCTATTCTCAATCGGCAGTTTGACTAACAGCCAGACAATCAGTGCTACAACACCAATAGCAACGCCACAAACTAACAGTAACTGGTCTAAATTTGGTATCATAATAGCACTCCGCTATACTTTTTTTACTGGAATAACAAACGGCTTCTGATTAGCCTTAGCATATCCTAAACGAGCAATCCGATGAGTTGAGTGATAAGAATCCAAACATGAAATTGCCACCGAATCAGCAGCCTCGATATCGACGTAGCCATCTTCGCTTAACCATTGGGGCTCAATAATCACTTCTACCACCTGGCCAATAACGAGTTCTGTTTGGTTGATTGCTAACACCTGTATATCCTGTACCTGCATACCGAGCTTAATTCGTGACTCTAGCACATAAGGTGCTTTTACTTGATCGGTTGTTTGCGGTGTTAACCCTATTTCAGCAAACTCACTAACCTGCGGATCATAATTCGCTGACGTCCAATGCGCCTTTTCAACGATTGCCGAGCAAATATGATTAATCGTATATTCACCCGTGTCTTTAATATTTTGCAGCGTATCGCGACGCACTGTATGTGGGCGCATGATCATTCCCAATAAAGGCGGATGTGCTCCGATATGGAAAACGGAGCTCACAACGGCGAGATTATCAATCCCTTTAGTACCAATCTTGTCACCGGCAGAACGAGTACCAATGAGGTTGCCACTTTTGAAACCTGACAATGAATTGATAAAGTTAGCCCTAACGCGTTGTGCCATATTATCAATATCACTTGCGTTAAAATATTGGGGAGCCGGATTAAACGGTTTATTACTCATTATTAGTCATCATCTCGTTTGGCTATAATTTCAATACCAAAGCCATTGTCAATGATACTAAGCTCGATGGGCGAGCAACAAATCTGACAATCCACTATTTGCTGTTGTCCAATATCATTCGCCTCATCGATTTCCAAATCGTTGTAAGTCATACAATAAGGGCATTCAAAATTTTCAGTTCTACTTAAACTCATTTTATTACCTTGTAAAAGCAAATAGTGTAAATACTATACGTAGAACATATTACACTTTTTATACACACTGACGTCGTGCAGACCGCCGAGTACGTTATATTATTAATGGTCAATATATAAAACGTATAAATGTAGAGTACGAATAAAATACTCAGATGGACGCGTTAAGAGTTAAAAAATTCAAGTTAACTAGACATGAACTTGCACTTGCATAGTCTCACAACCAATATTGTTCGAATGACAAATGCAAAAACAAGTCTAGTACGCAACGTGTTAAAGCATAATAAATTACTGTATATGCAGACAGTTATTTAGTATGCTAATCCCTTCAAAGAACGTTGACCAAGCAAACCCATACAGCATTTAACTCGAGTACATTAATATTGCGATCTTTACCCACTTACTATTATTTGAGTCATTTTCATGAATTTCTAAAGTTTATGACCGGCCCATGTGAGGCTTTATTAGATAATAGTGACAAAAACTTCATCCAACGCTTCAACGCACTGACGAAACCACAGCAGTGCCTTATTGTGCGTTTTATTAATCGTAAATCTATCTTTGTAAAAGCAAGCTCTTATGCCTACGAAGAAATTGAAAATATTACCTGTAACCTGAATTATTTACATCAAGAAGAGTGGTTTACGCCTCTTCAATCGCGACATATTTCGGCATTCATTGAGCATCTCACCAAAGATGAAATCATCCAAATTATGGATGAAATTAATACTTCCAATGCTGCTGACACGCCAACATTGATATATAAAAAATCTCAAGCCAAAGCCATGTTAGTCGACATTGTTTTAAGTGACGCGAAACCTAATGATATTTGCAAAACTGAAGTTGCAAGTACCTACTGGCAAGGCAATTTTGAACCACATATTGACTATTTTCTTTATGTGTACTTTGGTAATTTTAGCTCTAAATTAAATCAGTTTTCTATGCGCGATTTAGGAGTTTTGCGCACTCGTAAGGAGCAAGCACAAGTGATGGCAAGATTTGCCGACATTGACAGTGCTAAGTCGGCTTTCGTCATGCATTCACTGCTGAATGAAATACGTGCACAATTACCTATATTAAACCGCTTTGGGATCCTAAATCATCTTGAAAATTTACCTGAACCTTCAGGTTCTAAAGCCATAGAGTTGGATGCAAAAGTACAGTTTTTGCTGGCTTGCGAACTACTAAAGGAAGATGCAAACTACGCATGCTTAGTATTAAAAACGATAAATACTGACGTTGCTCAAGAGAAATGGATACGGGAAGCATACAAGCTGGGCTTAAAAGACGACGTCGAAGCTGAACTCGAACGCATAATAGATGCACCATTATCAGAAGACTTACTGGCCTTTGCAGAAGACTTTTTAGCTCGCAAATATCACAAGAAACGTACCAGCATATTGACCGATATGTTGCGTGACAATAGCCAAGCTATTCTCATTGATGAAATGCACAAAGGTGCTGTCGAACGAGGTGTCGTAGCCTACTATGAAAGACGGGGCTGCGCAGCAATGCGAACCGAAAATGAAATATGGCGCGCTTTATTTGGACTGTATTTCTGGCATGAAATATATGAATTAGAAGGGTTAGGATTAACCAACGAGTTTGATCATTTGCCGGCTTCTCTTAAAACCAACCAATTTTATGAATTCGCTTCAGAACAAATCGAAACGCGCCTAAAAAGCACGGATACCAAGGCCAAATTGGTTCAACAACTCTCCTTAGCTGCTGTGAAATACTATGGTCAAGGTAATATCGTATTCAGGTGGCGCAAAAACATCTTAGAACGCCTTATTCTGCTGATAAATCACAGTAAATTGGACGCCTTATTGTCGCTCTTAAAAGCGATGACTCAAGACTGGAAAAATCTAAGTGATGGCTTTCCTGATCTAATGCTTATTGAGAATGAGACACTTCGATTTGAAGAAGTAAAATCAGAGGGTGACCAACTGCGGCGCAATCAGCTACTCAGCATTCAAAAACTACAAAGTTTGGGTTTTGATGTGCGCATTACGAATGTAAATTGGACTATCGACCCGATGCAGCCATATGCTGTTGTAGATATCGAGACCACCGGCGGCAGTGCCCAGCATCATCGTATTACAGAAGTCGGTATTGTTAAAATGATTGGCGGTGAAGTCGTCGCCCAGTGGCAATCATTGATTAATCCTCAACGCCGCATTCCACAAAATATCACTTCGTTAACCGGTATTGATAACGACATGGTGGCACAAGCCCCTTTGTTTGCCGAAGTAGCTGATGATATTGATGCGTTTACCGCAGGATGTGTATTTGTTGCCCACAATGTCAATTTCGACTACGGCTTCATCAAAGAGGAGTTTAACCGCTTAGATCGCCACTTTCGGCGACCGAAACTTTGCACAGTCAGAGAAATGCGGAAACATTATAAGGGGCTGCCATCCTATTCATTGGCCAACCTCACGAAGCATTTCAGTATTGATATGCAGCGTCATCACAGGGCCATGTCAGATGCTATTGCTGCTGGTGAATTGTTAAACATGGTGAATGAAAAACGCTTAAAAGTGGACTAGCTTAGGTTCTTGGTCTTTTACAGAAAAATTAGATAGGCGGTATGTACGTCATTAAACAGAAACACCGCGACATTACTTACAATAACAACTAATCCAAACTTCAAGAAAATAAGTAAAAATGGTATGAAAACAAGTTTTAAACAAAAAATGAATCAATTTAGCGAAGAGGAAACCTCGCGTATTATTGAAATGGCGTGGGAAGACCGCACGCCATTTGAAGCGATAGAGCGATTGTTTGGCGTGTCCGAGCCTCAAGTGATCGAAATTATGCGCAGTAATATCAAACGCAAAACATTCAATAATTGGCGCGCTAGGGTTACAGGGCGCAAAACAAAGCATCTTAAGTTACGTAGTCCAGATGTTAGTCGCGGTTATTGTTCAACCCAATATAAACCTGCACGTAAACGTTAGTCGTTTGCTACCTGCGGCTTTCCAGATCATCAAAAATACCGCGTCTAAACTGGGCAGTCACGTCAAAGTACCATGTGCTTTTCTGCTCAGTTTCAGGGTCTTGCACTTCAATTACATCGATCGGTCTTTGCTCGTAGTAAACCAGTGACTGGTCGGTGGCAACCATACCGTTAAGTTGAACGAAAGCGTACAAATCATTGGTACTGGTGATATAAAAAGCAGTGCTCGCTGTTTGCCCGTCCCCCGACCGTAAAATAGCATCTATAAAGCCATCCAGCATTGTGTTGTGGTATTCACCGATTAAACGCTCACCTGATCGGTAATGACAAACCATCGCACCATAGTGACCCGTGAGACTCGTATAATTAACATCGAGAATGATGTTGGTAGCCTGTAAACAGGCTTCCCAATTTTCTTGTTCCATGCTTTCAAATGCCACTAACTTTTGAATTTGCTCGACGTTTCCGTAGGGGCTATATTTAGTCGTTAATGGGTACAAACGTACTATTGCATCGAAATCGCTGGCTTGAGCCTCTGCACGCACGAATTTGGCGATGAATGCGTTGTAGTCATCATCCGCTTTAGCGTAATTGAGAATTTGTTGTTTTACTTTACGCTGTTGTTCTTTTGCTAGGGATGCTTGCTTATTCGTTTTAACTAAGGAAGTTTCATCATTTGGAGCTTGATTAGCTATCGATCCGCAAGCCGAAAGAATCAGTAAAGATATGAGTATGAGCGTTACTTTTATCATTGATGAAAAAACCTTTTGCATTCTAACTTCCCATTAAAATCCTGCAACGAACAAATTCAACAGCAATTAATTTAGAAATTTACTTACAGGAATTAGTCGTTTAATAACTCTCTGGGCGATACTTTTTATGGAACGTTTTTAAATACAGTCTTTCCACTTTATCTCGCGCCCATGGAGTTCTGCGCAAAAATTTCAGGCTGCTTTTAATCGAAGGATCGGATTTAAAGCAATTGATATTGATACGATAGGCAAGACCGTCCCAGCCATACTGCTCCTCTAAATCCTCGATAATCGTTTGTAGTTTAACACCATGCAAAGGGTTATTCGATTGAGTGTTTTTGCCCTTTGAGTCTCCATCTTCAGTGCTATTATCCGCAACACTTTCTTCATCTGTATTGTTAGTTTCAGCACTCTGGACTTCAATGCTGTTAACTTCAGCATACACAGTAGTGTTAACTGCACTACTCTCAGTATCACTGTCGCTCGCTTCAACCGGCTCAGCGTCAGAGTTTGCATTATCAACAATGGCCTCAGCCGGAATAGCAACAAGATCACTATTCGTTTTAGGGGAAGTCGGAAAGACTGACGCTTTATTTGCTTCAGTCTTTGATGTTTTATCACTCATATCAGCTCACAACCTAACGTTAATTAAAAAGGTAAGAAATTAAACGCGTATTCTAACTCAGTTGTGGTGACATTTTGAGTCCCAAAGTTAATTAGTCCAATTCGACTTATTAATTTCTCCACCAACTTAGGCGCTTCTAACTCACTATTCACCAATCTAACTGATGATAACGACCCATCCGGCTCTATGGTTAAACGCACTGTCAACTTACCTTCAATCGAAGGATCTTGACGCAACGCCCGGCGATACAATGAATATACAGCGCCTTTGTTAGCGTCTAGGGTTTGTCTAATGCTGTCCAGATCGCGACTACCAATAACAGCTTGGGTTTCTTCAATGCGTTGTTGAGTCGCTAATGAAGCTTCGCCCATTTCACTCGCAACAAACTCAGTATTTCTGCGCCCTTCTAATTGACCCGCCGCGCCAACGTCTGAACTCAAACTCCCAAGCTTAATGCCACCACTCGTTTTGTTGGTTTCTCTGCCCAGAATTTTGCGCTGAGACGTGTCTGTCTTTCCGCCACCTTGAGTCTGTTGAGTGTTGGCTAAATTAGTCAGATTCGCTGTATCTCGCATACTAGCGAGCTGATCCTGCAAAGCGAGTACCCCTTTACTTTTTGCCGACTCACGTGCCTGCTTAGTTTTTTCTGCTAAGGTTGGCTCTTTCGGTTTTGGTTTTGGCTCGGGCTTCGGCTCAGGTTTTGGTTCTGGCTTTGGTTCTTCCTTCGGCTTTTCCGGCTCCGGCTCCGGCTCAGGCTCCGGTTTTGCCTCTGCTTCAATCACTTTAGGTGGAGGAGCAGGCTCCTTCGCTTTTATTAATTTAGCCAGTTGCGGCGGTACCTTATCACGCTCCGCTCTGGGGACTTCTGGTAACTCGGTCATTTGTATATACATCGCAATCGCTAACGTTAGCGCCAGCAGGACAATGGTGATACCAGTAAACGTCGAATTTTCTTTGTCACTGCTTTCCCAAGGAAGCAGAGAATGAAAGTATGCTGAAGGCAAGCTTGAAGTACTCACGAGCCATCCCCTTCAACGCTGACCTTAGCTTCTGCATCAGTAAGCTCAGGGTCGCTGACCGCTTCGAGTTGATTTTCAACAGCCAGTGCAATATTGGTATAACCCGCTTCAGCACTGGTTTGCATGATTTTCTTCAAAATCTTATAAGGAACCGACTTATCACCCATAATAGTAATTGATAAACCAGGATCCTCAGCTGCATCAGGAACACTTGCATCTACCGGCGTTCTGACGGTGCGAGACGCTTGGTAGAGTAACTCTTCTTTCAAGGCCAAAATTATGTAATCTTGTTGCTCATATAAGTCTGTTGTTTTTGCAATTGGCTTACCCTGCAACAAAATATTGTTGGCATTGATCATTAACAACAATGTCTCTTTGGCTGGTGTTTTCACTGTCGATTTTGGCAATTCAACCGAATCATCACGTTGTAATACTTGCACATCTGACGCATTGAGCATCAAGAAAAAAACTAATATTGTAAATATATCCATCAGAGACACTAGGCTAAGCTTAGTTGTGCCTCGTTTATGACTGCGAGACATGCGTTTAGCTCGAGCTGACATCTTCATTGAGCACCTCCCGCATTTTTTAACTCGTATCTTGCTGGTGCTTCAGCGAGCGATACCTCTGGAAAGAGTTCCGCATCAACAACAGATGTGATCAATACTTCTTTGTATGAGCGTGTTGCATCAATCAAGCTAATAATGGTTTGATAGTCGGTACTATCGGGCAGCATTAAGATAATATCTTTTTTATCTACCGCCTTGTCTAATAAAGTTTGCTTCACTAACTTTAGGGTATTTTGTAACTCAGTAAAATCGTGTTGCATTGCAGGTTCTGCGTCAGCGGAAACGAGAGGTTCGCCGTCTTCATCCACAGCGGGTATTTTGGTAATAGTCTTGACCAAGTAACCTTGTGGAAAAAAGATATTTAATGAGTCATCAGAGACTAAAATCTCCAAGCGTTGATCCTCAATCGGTTCATCCGCTCCAAGCGCCTCAATACCTGGGAGTATTAACTCCACAACAGTAATTCTTGAGAACACCATCATCATTAACAAAACAGGCACCAGTACAATCATCAGATTCATGAAAGAGGTGATGTCTAATTCAGCGTCTTCTTTCTTGGCGTTACGCCCGTGGCGTCGTCCAAACATAAAAATGCTTCCTACTAGTCTGACTGGCGTGTTTTAGGGCTCAAATTCTCTTTAGCAATAAGCGTGTTTAAACATTTCACACCTGCCATTTCCATGCTGTCCACAATTTCGGCGGTCTTAGTGTTAAGCAATGAGTGCAGCAGCAACAATGGAATTGCAGCTATTAGACCGAACGCAGTCGTGTTCATTGCCACTGAAATACTTTGTGATAACAAGCTCGCTTTCTCTGAAGGGTCAGCGTTAGCGACTGCCGAGAATGCTGCTATTAAACCAATGATGGTGCCGAGTAGACCAAGAAGTGTCGAAATATTAGCGAGCATACCTAGATACTGAGTGCGTTTTTCAAGGCGAGGAATGGTTTCCATCAATCCTTCTTCCATTGCATATTCAATATCTTCGCGCCTAGGGCTAATACCTAAACGAGTAATACCTGCACCAATGACACGAGCAATAGGTGCAGCGCTGTTTTGCGTTATTTGGATAATTTTATCAAAATTTTGGCTAGCTAACAGAGGCTCGATTTCACGAAATGCCTTTTTATTAGTGTGTTTTGCCAAACCCAAAAACCAATAACGTTCCAGCGCAATCGCTAAACCAATAGCCAATACAATTGAGATGGGGAACATAAACGAGCCCCCGTCTTGGAAAAAGCGAACGATGGTATCCATGATATCCTCTTTAATATAGTGATCGTTTAATAACTTAGTCTCAATAGTTCGGCATGAACACAGCACTTGAGGCTAAAATTTTAGTTGTTGATAGTCTATTCGAATACGTTTTAATGTTATGTATTGTGAACCATCAATCTGTTGTTTAATTTATACCCAATTAGTTATTTTTTGTATCTACAACAGCACTAGATTGACTGCTTTGGATCCCTTGAAGAAGTTTTATTTTTTTTAAAAAACTACTACGTTCCAATGACTTAAGCTTAGTTTTCATAGGGGCCCAACGTTGTTCGTTACGATCAATTCGCTGATATAAAGGCAACTGCCAAGGTACAATTGATAATACCTTTGGTTGTTCTTTATTGCCACGAATTGTCTCTTCTAGTCGCAAGATATCATCGCTTGATGAGACATTCCCGTCAGATTCGACGCTTATGTCTAAAGGCGCTTGTTCTTGTGTTCTCGCTTGAGCAAATACAAAGCCCTGAAAACAGAGTAGCAACGTAACTACAAAGATAATACGCAGCGACTGAGTAACTGATATTTTTGTTTTATCCATTTACTTGCTCCCGCTGCAAGATAAAGATTTGGCGTTGAATATCCAATATCCACTGACTTATGAGCTTCTGTTCTTTTAGCAATGACTTGTCTGGCGATACCCCACTTTGTAATTGAATATCGAGCAACGCTTTATATATTTTATAGTCCGCGATTGCTGCAAGTTTATCGCCAACGTATAGGTCGTACAATATGCCTCGATTACGATAGCTGTCAGCATTGCCTGGCCATGCATTAATTGCTTGTTCGTAATGAGCTTCAGCTAAATCAAAATTGCCGGCATCTCTATAGATAAATGCAAGACGATTGTGCGCTTGGTAATTGCTCGCAACTAATTTCAGCGCCGCCTTGTAGTCGGCTACAGCCTTTTCAACTTTCCCCTTAGCGCGATATATATCGCCGCGTAAGACCCAAACTAGTGTATTGGGCGATGCAATAAAATCTGCGTCATCAATAACTCGTTGCACAGCAACCAAAGCTTCATCGGTTTTACCAATAGCTAACTTGTTTATCCCACTTTGCACATCACCTAGCTGGCTAAAATTTAATTTTTGTTGATTTTGTTTGTCCAATTTGAAGGCGTTAAGAGTGCCAATTAATCCGCGCGCTTTCATTGCAAATGCTTGTTCTTCTAATTGCTCCGGCGTTAATTCAATCGGAGCCGGCATTGCAGCAACACGATCAGCATCGGCGTTTACACTAGTTTCATCTGACTGCGCCGTTTTATTTGCCGGATTTTCAGGGCTGGGTCCGGGCTTAGTATCCGGACCCGAAAAACTCGGTAAAGACCGCATGCTAGAGCAACCCGACACAGTCACTAAAAAGGCGGCTATCAGCGCGAAAATTCGTAATTTACCACTATTCAAAATCATCAGCGCTCAGCTCCTGAATTTGCTCTGGTTTGCGATAACGCACTGGTAGTAGGTTTTCGAGCTTTTTTAAACTCTCCTTAACCCAGTCATCAAATAAACCACCGTATGCACGTTTTGCATTATTTTCATGCAAAGTAATAGCCGTTTCTTCAAATGGGAATGCTTGCTCCTCTAACAGCAATTCGTATTGGCTTAACTCCAGCGCGGACAATCCATTTGGACGACTAGATTGCATTAAATCTTTAGCTAGTACTGAATATAAGTTTGCCAGTGAATAATTTGCTTGCGTCGTATACTCAGCAATAGCAAAGGCCATCACGCCATCGTAAAGGACAATTGCGTTTTTCAGCGCACTTTGCTTGCGTTGTAAACTCTTGTTTAATGGCAACGTCAGCTTAATTTTTTGATAGGCAAAATCTGCATCAGTAGCGAAAACCATTGACGCCATAGCGGCTAAATAACGTGAACGCGCTGATCGCTCGGTACCGGCTTCTTGGTCAGCAGCAATAAGCTTGTTTAACCAAAAGCGACGTTTCGACTCCTCGCCAGTCTCCTCATAAAACTCGGTCATTTTCAAACGCGCTTCATTTGCATCTGCTAAAGGCGACGGATACCGATGTGCATAGTTCCTATAGGCATTCAACGATTCCTCTCTATCGCCTGCTTTTGAGAAATAATCAGCAGCAACATACAATGCGTCTCTGCCTAATTGAGTGTCAGGCTGTGCTTTATGTTGTGCCATCAATAATGCAGCGGCAGGCATCCATTGCTCTGACTCCTCATAAGCTACTAATAGTTTGCCCGGGATTGTTGGCACTAACTCACTTTTCGGAAAGCGATTTTGAAAATCAACCAACATAGACACGGCTTGCGGGAAACGCTTCAATGCAAGCAGATACGTAGCTGCATCGTATTGAGCAGCCGCTCTAAAAGTTGAATCTGGGGTTTCTTGTATAATACGTTTAAGCAGCGCAACACTGTCAATCAAGCCAAGCCGTTGGGTTTCACTCAGCAGCGCAAAGTCTCTCCCCTCAGGTAACGGAGCTCCCAGCGTATCCTTCACGTTAGCTGAAGCTAACAGCAGCTCTGACTGTTGAAAGAAAGTCGCAGCTAAGCGATTAGTCAGTTCCTTCACGCGTTTATCTTCTGGTGGCAATATGTTTAATAGAGTTTCGTAACCGGCTTGTGCCACTTGGTAATTTTTTAGGGCGAAGTTACCATGCGCTATCACAAGGCGGGCTGAAATTAAGCTTTCTGCATTTATATCATGTGCCTCAATATGCTTGTCGAGCAAACTGGCTGGGGGTAAATTTTCTTTCGCATAGACCCGACCGTTGAGTTTATCACTTGATAATAACCAATCGCTCCAGCGTATCGCATCTACGTATTTTTGTTGTTTGAACAACCGCTGCATTAAAGACTGCGCCACATTCACCGCTCTTGGGTCGGTTGCAAAGGTATCGACAAATAAGTGTTGACTGATCATCTTTTTCGCTTCGAATTTCTGTTGAAAATCAGCATCGCGCACAACCACATTTTCAGATAGTTGGTTAAACAATAATAAAGCAGCATACGCAGCATCGCTGGCCAACGGATTAGGTGAATCTTGATAAGCATAAATTTCAAAGTTCTCAATCGCCAAATTGAATTTATTTGCAGAGCTTAATGCTTCGCCAAGATAGAAACGCATTTGTGAAACTTCATCATCGGGAGAGAAAGTACGAATAAACTGGTCATAGTATGCGGCTGCATTTAGGAAGGCGTCTTGCTTAATTTTGCTTAAATCATCAGTTGAAGCGGCGCTCCAAGACGCACTTTGGGCTTGGGACATTGTCGATCCCAAAAATGAACTTTCTGTTCTTTCGCCGGCGGCCAATTGCGTATTTGATGCAAGCATACGCTCAACTTCTTGCGCTATGCTATGTTCATTCTGTGCCAACTCTTTTATAAACTGACGCAAATAAGCACTCGTCTGGCGACCAATAATACTCTGTAGACCCGAATAGTGGGGCCCATCAGCTCCATACGCCGCGACAAAGCCTTGCTTACCTACGAGTACTAACGCAGGAAATTTGCCTAGAATATAAGCATCAATGTGTTTGACGTAAAACTCGATAGCGCGCTCATGTAAGGGATAGGTATTAGCAAATACTAAAAGTGTATCAGCACTGTCTTTAAAGCGAGCATCATTTAAATGTTGTTGGGCTAGTTCCGCATAAATGAGATCCTCATAAGCACGCTCACCATTGGTAATAAAAAAGCTTTTGATTGCTTCGCCATTTCCTTGATACGAAAACAATAGGGCCATTATACGAAACGTATCTTGCAATAACCTTTGCTGTCCTATTGGTAGTGTATTAATTTTTATATGAGTTTGTGTGTAGCTATTTTGCGCTAAAGTTTCATCTAGCATTTTCGTAAATGACACAAGTGCATTGGCATGCTCTTCTTGCTTGAAGTAACTCCAACCCAGCATATAGGCCGAAATACCATAGAAGTTCTTGGCAGTAATATTGGCTGTCCTTTCAGATAATGCTAAGACTTGAGCATAATTGACTACCGCATTATCGAAATTTTGGCGATTAAAATAATATTCACCAATGCGAAAATACAATTCAATATGATAGTTAGTGACCGCGTTTTCGTGGGGTGGAAATGTGGTCAGAAAGCGTTGAGCAATCGCAACCGACTCATCCGATTTACCGTCTAGATCGAGTGCGCGAGATAGTTGGTACATAGCGTCCATGTACTTTGTTTCTGTGAGCTTAGCTTGAGCAACCTTTGCAGGATCATCAGACAGCAAATCGGCTTGCGCAACCAATTGCGCTTGCTGCTCTAAAACTTCTCTATAACGTGAAATTGCTTGATTAAAGTAACTTGCCGGTTGCAGTTGCCCAATGCCCGCACCTGCATTATCGCTTAGTAAATCCGAGCGACGTTGAGTTTTGGACTGACTCGCTTGCAAAGCTTCTAATGGAATACCGTCTTCTTGTGCTTTTTCTGCGAGCTGCATTTCAATATCAGCTAAACGAAAGGCAACCTGTTGGCGCTGTTTTTCATCCTTTAGTAAGGGTAACAGTAGCGCATATTCGTCACGAGTTTCTTGCAATGATAACCTTGGCGCAATAGAGGGTTCGACGTTTAAAGGCTGAAGGCCTAGTTCAGCTAATGTTGGACGGTTACTTATTCCCTCATTGATCAGTGACCCTTCTTCCTCAGCACTAAACATACTGCAACTCGCCAGCAGTATACAAAGAGAGATAATAAGAATCTTTTTCATCTTACCGTCCTCGTCCGGGCTGCGCGAAATCTTGTATGCGAATAATTGCAAGCCTCGTTGCCACTTGTTGATCGGCCAACTCCTGCATTCTTGCAGCCATGTTCGCTTGTAAAAACTCAGTTAAGCGTTGGGTTAATGAATCAACTAAAGTTTCCGTCCGCGTATAGTCCGCTTGTGCGCTCAACGCAATCATATCAACACGTGAACGCTGTTTAGCAATAACACTACTATCCCTCGGCAGTTGCTTGATTTGTAGATATTGTTCACTGGCGTCAACATAAGCGACTTTTAATTTATTAAGTTGTTTTTGATGTTGCCAGCGAGTTGCGGGATAAGCCTCTGATAAATCCCACTTCAGCACGCCTTTCAAACGAGCAACACGTAATGCGTACTTTGTAGATAATTGGCGTTCACGCTCATTATTAATACGCCGTATTCTTGCGTCAGCCTTTTCCAAACGTTCCAGCGCTGAAGCTTGCAGATTTGTTGCCAATAGCTTATCTGAGATTTGGCTTGCATTTAGAGCCGATTCAACAGCCGCAATGCGTACCTTCGTTCGATCCAGTATTTCTTGAGCATCTGTTAACGACAACGATCCCCTGCGACTAGCAAACGCTAGCTCACGTTCATCTAGTAAACGGTACATACCGTTTATTTGTGCTATATTTTGATCGAGCGTGTTCAATAACTGCTTGGCTTGGCGACGAACTTCAAGCAGATATGCACTGTCGAAATCGCTGTCACCGCTAAGTAAAAGAATTTGTAAATCGCGATGCTCTACAGGCCAATTACCATTCGCTATGTTGTCAAAAAAATCAACTTGTTGTACTTGTTGATCAAACTCGCTCAACGATGCGATTGCGGAATCTAATTGACGAGAAGAATCGCGCAGTGAGCTAAAGGCTTCTGCTAAAGCACCTTGTTGTTCATACCCATATGCAAGTCCGTGACTGGCCTGTAATGCATAAATACCCTGGCTATTATCGCGTAAATATTGCCAAGCGGCCATTGCCAAAGGCCATCGATTTTCTTGCGCTAATGTCCAACCATACGTCAACAAAGCTTGTTCAGCCTGCAGTGATTCACGACCAATTAGTTTAAGTGCGATAAGTGCGTTAGCGAAGTCTTTTTGCTCAAGTAAGGTGATACCTAACCCATAGTTTAAGTGGTCAAATAATGCGTTTCGCTCTTGAAATGCGCGAGTTTCTTGGCTCTCTGTTAAGCTATTACCAAACCAATTAAACCAGGACCACCAACTTGCACTTTTGTTTTCTTCTTGTATCGAGTTAGCTACCGGCGTGGCGTTTAACAACAATTTCGCTGCCATAAAAGCCTCACTAGCGGCTTCGTAGTCTTGATTGTTGTGTTCTATCACAGCTTGATTGGCAATAAGGTAAGTTTGATAAATAGAGTCGCTACTTAGCTCCTCTGCAAGTGCTTCCCAATCACCGCCATTGTTTATGCGTTCGTGACTCACCTGGTAAATCAGTTCTTCCCTATGCTGCGCGCTTAACTCGTCGTCCAAATCACTATTGATAATCGCGGAATAAGCACGCTCACTAACGCCCATGCGTTGCTGCGCAAAGCTTGACTTGGCTAACCAAAACCAAGTGTTGGCTTGAATATAGGGGTCAGCCGATTGTGCTAATACGCGATGAAAAATACTTTCTGCTTGCTGCGTCATCCCTAGCTGCAAACTCACAGCCCCTTTCATTAAGTCGAGCCGGTCTCGGTTTTTAAGCGCATAAGGTGTTTGTGCCGTCAGTTCGTTCGCGCGCGCAAGAGCAACTTTCAACAAAGTTTGATCCGGTGCGCCTTGAAAATAGCTGTAAACAACCTGACCAAAAGCAATATCTTGGCGTTTTTGTGCCAAAATTTGCTCGGCGGTCCGATTTTCCTCTACAGGCGCAGGAGCCTCTGGTGTTGAAGAACAGCCGTTAAGAGTTGCCAAAACGAGAGCAATAAATGTAAATTTAACAGCCTTGAAGTGAGTCATAAGCAAAAGCAAGTCGACCTAAAGTAATATAGCTGAAAAAGTAGGTTGTTGCTTTGACGTCGAATCAACGATTTTAAGTTCTATAGTGGCTGCTTCATCGTCTTTATCAAACTCCAGCGTAACAGCACGTTTATAAGGTCGATTTTCAGGCCCTGTGCCACTAAAGAATGCAGATATTTCTCTGCTACCTTGATTGATGTTGCCAACGAATAAACGCTGCACCCCACCCTTATACAGCGCATTAACTTGGCGTTGTGTATACAAATAGTAGGTTGCTGGTTTACCGTCTATCTTTAACTCAACAGCATCGAGTTTGAAGTATTCTCCCACGTCCATCGATAAATAAACCGCAACTTGTGTGCTCGACGGAAACAACAAATCCTCTTCCAAAATAAATAAATCACGATTCAAATTCACTAATGCTTGCTTTAGTGTTTCCATTTCCGCCGCTAAATCACTATCAGGGATCGGAGTCTGATTTTTAACTTTAGCTAAAATAGGCGGTGGGGTATCGCTTTTAACTTCTTGTGCATTTGCGTTATTTGTCCACAATGCCGCTCCAATTAACAGCGTAATCGCTAAGCATGCTTGCACTAATACATTCTGAATTAATTGCATTGCGACAACGCGCAAATTCGCCCTCGTACTATTCGATCGATGGCTTGTTAATTTTGGGCTCGATGCATTTATATTAATCATTTCTAGTACCAAATTGATGCAAATATGCGTAACACATTTGCTGAGAAGCCAAACAATGGTTCTTCACCTACAGGCGTTTGCGCCGTAGCATCTCTGAAGTCATCGTAATCAAATTTCATGTAATCCCATTCAAAGTGCACCGCGCTTTTTTTGAAAATAGCGGTTTGAGAGAATTGCCATTCATAGGACACACTAATGCCAGCGGTTAAGCCTGTATAAGTGCTCATTTCTTTGTCGCGAGCCATGAAATTAAATTCATCAGGACGACTAAATAAATCTTGATAAAAATCGGCCTTGTCTTGTTTGTAGTGGCGCAAAAACACTTCAAAAATCCAATCATCTTCAATCGGATGGATATAACCTAGCTTAACATTTTGCGCTTTTATGCCCCAAGTATCACTGTATATTCTGGCGTCACCATAAATAGCCGCGCGATAGGGAAGATAATAGTTAGCATTGATTGAATAGGCGGTGCTTGACCGAGTATTCGGGTATTTTTCTGTCGCGAAACTAAAGCCGCGGTCGGTTGTTGAATCAAGGAAACGCACAGATCGATATGGGTTATTCAAATATCCTTGGTCTGAAATATGTTCGATATTAAAACCAACAATTAAACTCTTTGTTGCCACTTGGCTAAAGCCTAATCCGAACTTTTGACGGTCTGCTTCTTCTTCAAAACTTTCATCACCACGACGACCAACAACATCCCAACCTTTTGAGTAGCTGAGCGATATAGTGCTTAAGTCACCAAAAAAATCTTGGCTTATACCAACATAAACTGAGTTAGCTTCAAAATCGTTTTCACTGCTGTTCGTGAAACTCGTGCTTAATAGCGTTTTTTCATTGAGGTAATCAAATCCAACCGTTTTTTCCTTACGTATTTCTTTATACGGACTAGCCGTTGCGCGCACATCAATTGATGCACCCGATACAGTATCAACATAATAGTTTGCAGACACCGACACTTTCCCTGCAATATTTTTCCGCAACAAGACGGAAGGTCCATCAATAGTCACGCCATCGCCTTCATAAGAATGATAAAGCACATCCGCGCGCTCAATAGGAAGTACTGCAGCGTTAGACGAGCCAATAAATAACATACTAAAGACCAGACCTAAAAAGGCTATAACAACCTTAGTCCTATTCAAATTTCGACGAATTAACTTCGCCGCTTGTTTTTTAGTTACACCCACAACCACCACCTGCGCCGCCATCGGCACCGCGCGCACCCTCACGGGATTCAAAAACGTGCTTCGCATACGCCAAGGCTACCGGATTGCGATTCATACTCATAATAGGATCAGCTAAGTTGCTGCGCTCATAAGGCTTTACCCAAGGCTCAAGATCCGCCAGTGGATTGATGCTCTCAAACGTACTTGCACAGCCACTGCCTAGTGTTGCGATGCAAGCCACAACTAATAATCGAATAGACGCTTTGTGTAGTAATCTCATGTGCATTACTCCCTCATTAGCATTTTAATCGCTTTTTCATATTTCTTTTCATCACCCTTGCGGTATCCAGGATGTAGCAAACGTACGTTGCCATCGCGGTCAACTAGCACAGTGGTTGGCATTGCACTTACGTCGTACAATTGGCTGACCTCGCCTGATGTGTCAAACAATACCGGAAAACTCACTTCAATATCATCTAACAAGACATTGGCTTTTTCGGCTTCGGAATCCACATTTACCGCCAGTATTTCTACACCTAAATCTTGGTATTCTTGGTATAATTTCTCAAACGCGGGAAGCTCTTCACGGCATGGACCGCACCAAGAAGCCCAGAAATTAACTAATACAATATTGCCTCTTTGTTCAGACAGTTTAATGTTACCGCCATCCCGACTCTTCAAGGTGAAATCAGGAGACTGATCGCCTGATGTCGGGTTTGCTATAGCGCTTATGCTGGCGAAGGTTATTGTTAATACTAATGCGCTCGTCATAAGCCACTGCCGCAAGCTAGCGCTTGATGAACTATTCAACGATATTGATGTTATTAAAGCTCTATTCATTTTGGTCATTGTTTGCTCACCTCAGTTAAAAGAAGAACGTTGTGCTTAGCGTAATAGCGAGATTATGAACGTCCTTTTTCACGCCAATAATGTCGCTGGTAAAAACGTGATCACGCACGTCTACTTTTAGTGCCCAAAAATCGGTAAATAGTAATCGGTATCCCGCGCCAGCACTTATCGTAAAGCGTTCGTCACCACCAAATTCGGTGCTACCTGCGCCAAATGTAAAATAAACGTCCGAGTTGAAGACTACGTTATCAGTGAAGAAAGTTTCACCATTGATGTTGTAACCTAATGATAAGTTATAATACGTATAGTCACGTTCATCTTCGGTTAAAAAGGGCGCGCCACCTGACAGTTTCTCAAAACTAGTTTGCCCTGCAGTTGCCTGTGCATAGCGAGCTTCAAGGAATAAATTCTCGTTAATATGGTACGCCAAAGAGACGCCAACAACCTCACTAGACTCAAAATCCTCAATGCTAATAAATCCAGCAAAAATACCTATTTCGACATCTTCGGTATCAATATCCGACTCATTAATTTCACGACGTTCGATATTCGGATCGATCAATGCAGGGGGCTGCTGCGTACTTGCTTGCATCGCACGTGCTACATTTTTTACTGATGAACTTTGCGCAAACGCATACCCATTGACCAAAACAACACTCAATATGATAACTATGCTAAATACTACATTTTTACTAAATTTCATTAATTTCACCATGCTATGGGTTTCATGCTAATGCGATTTTGACTGTTATTGGCTATCTACTTACTGCACTTTTTAGAAGTTTAACGGTTAAAAAAACACCGAAAAACCCAGCTTAAATTCTTCAATACGTTCTTGAGCGTCACGATCTGTTAGGGCAATAATATGTCGATATTCAAATTTTACGACCATGTTACGCGAAAAATAATAGCGCAAACCTGCGCCTACTTCATAAAAATCACTCTTTCGAATCTCATCTCCGCTTTGTACTAAATTGGAGCGAGGACGCGTATTTATGCCACCAGCGCCGATCGTTAAGTAAGGACTTACTCTCCACTCAGGAAACGTATGATGCTGCAATCTAATTGACCATAGCTTATTTTCAGAGAAATCACCAAGGGCTTGCGTATACGTCCCCTCAACAACTAAGTTACCCGTTACGTTCCAAGCCGCAGCAACTGACATTGCAGTGACACTTTCCAAGATGCCGCCGAATGCGCTAAGTTCAAAAGTACGATTGGTGTAATCTTCGAAGCTACCCGTTGGCACATAAAGTTCCTCACCACTGGGTTTGACGGTTTTACCGAGTTGCTCCGCTGACACCCAGCCCTCTTGGCCTTTATAGGTGATTGCTTTGTACCAACCCGTTTTCTTTTTCAATATGGTGATACTTTCACCTTGCTCAGCAACGTGAAAAATCGGGTATTCGCTAGCGGGCCCGGTGCGAAAGTCGATATACGCCTCGACTATACTAACAACCAGGTCATCTGCTTTGACTGAAAAGCTAAAAAAAACAGGGGCAATAATAATGCCGAATAAAAAGTGTAGGTTTAATTTCATTAATTTGTTGGTGCATCAAATGGGTTATTGTAGTTTTGGCCGCCGACATCGAGCCATTCGCTTATCATTTTTAATTCAGTCGGACTCAACCAACCTTGGTGACTACCTGTTTCAAATGGTTCAAAAAATTTACCACTATTACCAGCACCACCGACTCTCATCGCACTACCTAAGCCAACTTGCTGTGTCACCTGAATAGGATTGCCCTGGGCATCAAGAATAGGCTCACCATCTTCATCTAGCTCAAATACCGGATCGCCGTTATTATCGAAAACAAGTATCAAACGCGGCAAGAGTGCACCGTCTGCTAACTCCAGTTCGACATCATTAAACATGAGTTCCCGATAACTGGTCATTAAGTCTGCATTGGCTGGCGACGGATTACCAGTTAATTCTAGTTGTCCTAACGGCACTTGTAGTTGGTTATCGGCATCAAAACGATTATGGCAAGCAACACATGTACCATCAGTTACTACCAAAGCATCGGCATCAACAACCGAGCGATCAAGTTCAAATAGTGGCTGGATGTGGTCTGGAAAGTTAATGACAACGCGACAAATTGAAGTCCACGTTTGCGCGCAACTTTGAGTAATAGGCAGTCGCGTTTGCAAATCAGCATAACGGTATGCAATATTAGCGGCAGGTATTTGCACTGAAGGATCTGCCCATACATCTTCAAATAAGATATCGGGCGTTAAATCGACAATACCGTTAATTCGCGTCAAGGTTTCAGCCATACTCTCTCCTAAATCGGCAAAAAGTGCGGGATGAGTGTCAGGGAACGGCGAGCCAGTGCTCGGTGCGCCATTATTAATAGAAGGCGATTCCGCATCAGCTCGGCCATGGGGACGCAACGTAATATCGGAATTATTGCTACCATCATGGCATCCACTGCATGTTTTGGTTTCACCCGGGGCTACTTGCAGCCAATTTTGATGGCGTGCAGAAATACGTTTACCTTGTGCATCAACAATACTGACACCGAAAGGTACGTTAGCCGGCACTGCGACTTTAACTGAGCCATCAGGTTGAATAGGTGTGTAACCGAGGATCTCGCGCATTAATTGGTTTCTGGAACGTCCAAATGCACTATTCTCGATATCAAGCGTGTCTTCATCGGGTATAGACACACTTTTAATAATTCGAAGAAAACGAGCCGGTCTTTGGTTAGGGGCAATCACGGTTGGGTTTGCCATATTGACAATCCCTTGTGGACTGAAGTCCTCACCAGCAAAATCATACACGCTACGAATATGAATAATGCCCATATTGGCGTCAATTAACGCCGTTTCGCGAGTATCAATGGTTGATGACGGATCCGCTGGAAATGGGCGACTCTCAACCGCAACGACTTCCGAATACGTCACGCCCTCTTGCGGCACGACTAACGGTAGCTGTGTTCCTTGGACTGGATCAAACATCCATAACCCATACAATGGTGGGGCTTTTTCGTAAGCTGGATCAAGTAACGTTTCTGCTGTGCAAGGTAATACTGAACGCACAGTGTCATCTGTCGCATCTGGAGCCAATGGAGCTAACAAACGGCATTGACTCCAACTAAACAATTGCCGACCGCTGCCATCAAATAACGGATATAAAGCGGCAATATAGCCCCCCGGAGAAATCTCGGCCTCTATATCTATACTTTCAAACAAAGCCTGTTCTTGTGCAGGACCAGTTAGCGAGGCTGCGGATGCAATGGGCGTAAAATTATCAATATAATTGGTCACATCAATTGCAACAAAATCGGTGCCCAGTTCTGCTTTTTCAAATGGAGTTAGCGCAACAAGAATACGACCATCTGGAGTTACGCGAGTTTGCGTAAAATGAATATCTGCGTTATTACCTGCAGAGTCGGCATGACTATGACGGCCATATAAAATTTCTAAATCGCTACCATCCGGATTCATTTGATAAAGATGCACGCCTTTACTTCCACCAAATTGGTCCCAGCGACTAAATATAATTTTTCCATTGGGCATTACTAGTGGGTCTAAATCGTGACTTTGGTTATACGAAATTTGTTCAATGTTTTCACCATTCGCGTCCATAATATGCAGAACGGAAGCATGAACTTCTCGACTTTCTTCCAAGCCGGCATACTGCGGTTTTCCTTCATCGAGCAGACGGGCTTGATTACCACGTTGACGAGTTGAACTAAATAAAATACGACCGTCAGCTAAGTACACCGGACCGGTATCTTCGCCAGATTGTGCCACTATGTCAGAAGAAATAACTCGGCGTAACTTTTGTGCTGCAACAATATATTCCCAAATGTTCCATGTCGGCTGTTCATTCTCGTCCGCATTTTCGTCTTCTGGCGCACGCATACTAAAGACAAGACGCGAACCATCATATGAGCTTTCTAGATCTTTGATATCAATAGGTAAACGATTACCGTCTGTATCAGTTCGGTCTTCAAATACGCTTTGTGTAATATCTACTTCAACGGCAGTTGCGTTAGACCGCGCTTTAAAAATCAGAGATGCACCGGGAATAAAAAGGGCCGGAGCGGTAATAGAGCGCTGCATATCAGCACCTTCAATACTCAAATCACGCTTAATAACCGCAATCGGTACGTCTATAACAACTGGATCAGGGGCTTGTTCTTGGTTAGTTAGATTTTCGCCACCACAAGCTGAAAGTACAAATAAGCATGAACAAAGCATCACCTGTGTTAGTGATTTATTTAACAAATAGTCAGTGTTTAGATTACGAGTGATCATATTAATCTGCTCATTATGAAGATAAAACGGCACCATCGTGATACTGAGCTACCTTACGTATTTATACTGTTACTAAAGTGCAACGCCTTTATTTGCTTGACCCGAAAGGTATATTTATTTAAGCCTTCGCGCTACACATTTTCACCTCAAAGTGACAGCCTTACACCATGAGCTGTTTACGACAACCTTGGTTTCCATATGTAAGCATTAATTTGTATACAGTCTGTTTAGGTATATTTTGTGCCCCACAATTGCGACAATTAATAACGAAAAAAACATTTTATTTGGTTTTAATTCCAAATTAATATATGGATTTTTGCAGCGACTCCGTTGTTGCCGGCAATTATAAAAAGCATATTAGTGCCACACGTAATTCAAATTCGCCCTCTAGGCCAGTAAAAATAAGAATACCTACCTTCATCACAGATTCAATCAGGCTAAGTAATTAGAAAGAAGACTAATCAACTGTTGAGTATCGGTGACACCTTGCTCTGCTTTGATTCAATAAAGCAACTAAAATAAACAAAGAAAATGCAATAAAATACATATAAAACAGAATGTTAAGAGAAACTACAGATATATTGGTTATCGATAAAAGTGGACACTTAAATCTAGGTTTTTTTTATACAACCACCGACTTAGTGATTAATAGGTACACAGGCAAACACTTATTGTTACCAGAGAATAACTAACGATGCGTAAAAGGCGGGTATAACATAATCTACATTCAAAAAAGGAGTTGATTCGATGTATTTGTCAGCAAAAAAATCGAATAACCCAATGAGTAAGGTATTTGCGAAGGTAAAGCAGACGCTAAAGTTGCTGTGTTTATATGCACCACTCATTTTAGCAAGTGCGTTAGTATCTGCTGGACCATTAGAGCAAGCCAAGCGCATTCATGATCGTTTGGCTGGGGTCCCAGGCACATCAATAGTAATCCAGCAAATGGCAGATTTAATAGAGGCTGGCGATGCTCAAGGTGCGGCACAAGTAGCCATGCAGTCACCTAGCTTTTATAACGTCACGATTAAGAATTGGGTTACACCATGGACGAATGAAGAGTTTGACGTTTTTGCGCCGCTAAATGACTACACAGCAACGGTTATTGGCATGATCAGGGATGATATTGATTTTCGCCAAGTGTTAACGGGCGACATACTCTATATAGCGAACTCTAGCACTGGAGCTCCTTCTTATAGTACCAACAATAATGCACATTACGAGGCATTAGAAAATTCAGGTGCCGACTTATCAACTGTTTTGGTTGCAACCACGCAATCCTCATTGACGGGTATTCCAGCACAGGCTACCGCCGGCGTAATGACAACCAGAGGCGCGGCAAAATCTTTCTTTAAGGACGGCACAAACCGAGCCATGTTCCGTTTTACCCTCATGAATCATATGTGTGCTGACCTCGAGGCATTCAAAGACACTAGCCGTCCGCCAGACAGAATTCGTCAAGATTTAAGTCGCAGTCCAGGTGGCGACAGCCGTATTTTCACTAACTCATGCTCGGGGTGTCATTCCGGTATGGACCCCCTCGCGCAGGCGTTTGCCTATTATAATTATGAGTATAACGTTGAAGCCGATCCTGATGGCGAAAATGGACGCATTGTTTATAACGCTCAAGGTCAACTCGATACTGAAACACAACTTAGGGTGCAAGCTAAATATTGGATAAACTCGAATAACTTCCCATTCGGTTATGTCACGACGAATGATAATTGGGATAACTATTGGCGCCAAGGTCAAAACCAAACCATTGGTTGGTCTGACTCTCTTCCCGGCAGTGGCAGCGGAGCCAAATCGATGGGCGAAGAGCTTGCGAATAGTCAAACCTTCGCAAATTGCCAAGTTAAAAAGGTATTCAAAAACGTATGCTTGCGCGCACCTCAAGACCAAGCTGACCGCACAGAAATTGCTCAAATTGAAACTGAATTTAGGGGTAACAACTACAACATTAAAAACGTGTTTGCCGCGACTGCAGACTACTGCAAGGGGGAATAGAACATGTTGAACGCAACTTCAAATGCTAATTTGCAAACTGCGCGAGGCCAACATCGCATTCGCAATACGTCAGGTTATTCTCCAGCGGTTCGTGCGATTCGCCACATTGGCGCAGCCAGCATTGCTATATTACTACTTGCAAGTTGTGGCGGGGGCAGCGCGACTAAGGTAGAGCCAACGCCCTTGCCACCGCCAGTACAGCAGCCCTCCTTAAATTATGCAGGCCCAGCACCAGCAACTACCGACGTTCAAAACTTTAAGCTAGCCCTTTGGGATAATATTGCGAAGCCAGATCGTTGTGGCGCTTGCCATGTGCAAGACCAGCAATCGCCGCCCTTTGCGCGTTTTGATGATATCAACCTTGCCTATGCTGAAGTTAACCGTCTGATTAATAGCTCGCGTATTGCTGAGTCTGAACTTGTCAGTAAAGTAGGGGGCGGACATAATTGTTGGTTAAGTGATGCATCGGCTTGTGCTGATATTCTGACTACTTGGATTGGCAATTGGGTAACCACAGAAGAACTGGCTACCAACATAGAATTAACTGTCCCTGTAGTTAAAATTCCGGGTGCCAATAAAAACTTCCCGGCTGACTCTGGTTTGTTCGAATCAAATGTGTACCCTTTATTGCGTGCGCATTGCGTTGACTGTCACCAATCAAGTGCAGCCATTCCAATCTCGCCTTACCTAGCATCATCAGATATTGCTGAAGCTTATGCTGCATCAACCTCAAAGATGAACTTAGATTTACCAGAAGACTCAAGGATAGTGGCAAGATTACGAGATGAGTTCCATAACTGCTGGACTGACAACTGTGGCACGGACGGGCAAGCACTGGCAGACGCTATTCAAGCAATGGCAGATGCTATTGATGTAACCCAATTAGATGCAAATCTAGTTAGCTCAAACGCGCTTACTTTATTTGATGGCACGCTAGCAACAGGCGGTGGTCGCTTTGAGACTAACCTTATTGCAAAGTGGGAATTCAAAACCGCATCGGGCAATATTGCTTTTGATACGAGCGGTGTCGAGCCAGCACTCAACCTTACATTAAGCGGCGCTTACGAGTGGGTTGGCGGTAATGGTATTCAGTTAACCGATGGTAAGGCACAGGGTTCGACTACTGATAGTAAAAAAATTCATGATTTAATCGTCTCCACTGGCGAATTTGCTATCGAGGCTTGGGTTGCTCCAGCAAACGTAACCCAAGAAGGCCCAGCGCGTATTATCAGCTATTCAGGTGGTCGCGACAGACGTAATTTCACTTTAGGGCAAACGCTTTACAACTACGACATGCTGTTACGTCATGAAAACACTGATACCAATGGTATGCCTGCACTCAGTACTCGTGATGCTGATGAAGACTTACAAGCCGCACTTCAACATGTTGTAGTTAACTACGACGGGGTTGGTGGTCGTCAAATTTATGTCAATGGTGAATTTACAGATGACCAAGACGATATTGAAGCAGCTGGCTTAAGTGACTGGGATGATAGCTTTGCATTTGTCCTTGGTAACGAAGTTTCAGGTGATGTGCCATGGGCCGGAACTATCAGAATGGCAGCGATGCATAACCGCGTGTTAACTTCTGAACAAATCGTGAAAAACGTTGATGCCGGTGTGGGTGAGAAATTCTTCCTACTCTTTGGTATATCCCAAATCATTAACGTACCGCAAAGCTATATTGTATTTGAAGTAAGTCAGTTTGATTCATATAGCTACTTATTTACCGAGCCCTCAATGATAAGCCTTGATGCCAATGCAAACCTCGACGGTATTACGTTAACCGCTATTCGTATTGGCGTAAATGGACGTGAATCAAAAGGCGGTCAAGTTTTTGCAACCTTAAACTTAACGGTTGATGGTGAAGAAGCTGCTAGTAATGAATTAGGCCAGCAACTTTCTCCACAAGGTACCATTATTCCAGTACAGAAAGGGCCCATTCAAGACGAGTTTTTTCTTACCTTTGAAGTGTTAGGTGATGCGGTGTCTTTGCGTCCAACGGCGGAAACTCCAGTAGCAGCGCAACCCGTGGACTTAGCTCCGCAATCCGACATAGGTATTCGTAACTTTGCTGAAGTCAATGCAAGTATGGCGGTACTTACCGGAGTATCATCTTCACACCCAGATATAAACAGTACCTATCAGCAGTTACGCCAACAACTGCCAAGCGTAACTGAAATACAAAGCTTCTTAGCCTCAAATCAAATGGCAATCACGCAAATGGCAATACGCTATTGTGATGTATTGATTGAAAGTGACAACCTAAGCGCTGAGTACTTCCCAAGTTTCGATTTTAATCAGTCAGCGAATACGGGGTTTAGCTCTGCAGAAAAGTCGGCACTTATTGCCCCGCTGATTGACCGCATGATTGGAGACGGCTTAAGCAGCCAGCCTGCGTCAGCTGATGTATCAACCGAATTAAATAACTTAATCGACCGCTTAACGACTTGTTCAAGTAACAATTCTTGTTCAGCGCAAACGACATCCACAGTAGCAAAAGCAACATGCGCAGCCGTTCTCGGTAGTGCCGTTGTTGTTATGCAATAGCCGCTGCGAATAGGTGATTAAAATGAAAAAAATAACACATACGTTTTCAAAAAAGTATTCTGTCGGCGCCAGCGCTAAAACGGATCATGGCGGCATGGGGGGTAAAAATGGTTCAGACCCAGACGCACCTCTATTCCATCAAAACCACAGTAAACCAGTAACACGTCGTGATTTTCTAGCTCAGGGATTTAACGCTGGAATGGGAGCGGTTGTAGGCGGTTCAGTATTAAGTATGTTAGCAGGTTCGGGCAAGGCGTATGCGAGTTTATCGCCCGATTTAGAAGCATTAAAAGCAGGCTGTGGTATTGCAACTCAAGGTGCTGGCAAGATACCGTTTATCGTTTTTGATCTGGCTGGCGGTGCCAATATTGCGGGTTCAAATGTATTAATTGGCGGTCGTGGCGGGCAAATGGACTTTTTAAGTACTCAAGGCTATAACCGTCAGGGCTTGCCTGGTGACATGGTCCCAAGTATTGCCAATCCCATCGTCGGTTTATCTGACTTTATCAATAATGAATTAGGTTTGGCATTTCATGCTGACAGTGCATTTTTACGCGGTATCCAAGAGAAACTAGCAGTCGGCAATCGCGCGAATGTGAATGGTGCGGTTATCCCAGCCCGCTCAGAAAACGACACAGGAAATAATCCGCACAATCCAATGTACGGAATTAACCGTGCCGGTTCAGACGGTTCATTATTAACCTTAATTGGTTCAAGAAACTCGGACAGTGGCGGCAGCTCTATGGCTCCTGCAGCATTAATCGATCCTGGTAAACGCCCAACAAAGGTCGACCGAGCTTCCGACGTAACCGGCTTAGTGGACACAGGCGATCTTGTTGGCTTGTTAAATCAACAAGATGCGGTTTCGGTGATGGAGTCAGTTCAACGCATTAGTGACATGAAGCTTAATCGCGTTGATACAAAAATGAGTAGCGACGAAGATCTAAAAGAACTCGTGCGTTGCGGTTATGTTAAAAGTGCAGATATCGCGGATAGATTTGGCGATCCCTCCTCGCTTAACCCGGAACTTGACCCCAATATTGTGGGCGACAACGGCATTTTCACTCAAGCAGAATTCGACGGTGATCGTGAATTTCAAAAAACAGCGTCAGTCATGAAGTTGGTAATAAACGGTTTCGCTGGCGCCGGCACCATTGCAATGGGCGGCTACGATTATCACACTGGCAATCGGTCAACGGGTGAAGTAAGAGATTTGCGCGCTGGTAAATGCATGGGTGCGGTACTGGAATATGCCGCTCGCGTAGGTGTTCCTGTAATGATGTACGTAGTCAGTGACGGCTCAGTATTTAGTAACGGTATGATAGACGAGTCTGAAAACGGTCGCGGTAAGGGCGTATGGACTGGCGATAATTCGTCTACCGCAGCTTCCTTTTTCATGGTTTATAATCCTAATGGCACGCCTCAATTAATTGGTGGCACGCTCGAAGAACAAGCAGTGAGCCAACAAATTGGCTATATGCGTCGCGATGGCTCCGTTGAAACTTCAGCGACACCGGCTGCAAACAACGTCAACTTGTTGGTTGAAACGGTTATCTTAAACTACCTTGCTTTGCACGGTGAACAAGGGCAAATGCGCACCTTATTTCCACAAACAGGTTTAGGTAATGCTGCCTTGATGGATTCATTGACTGCGTTTGAACCTTTAGTAAATGGTGTGATTGGGGCTTAGCAATATGAATTAACTCGATTCAGAATAGCGACTTCAAAATAGGAGGTATTATTGTCATGGATGACGGGCGAAACATGGATGTTAACTTCTTTAAACCTACATTACGCATAACCTGTTAAGCAAAATCTGAACGAGTACGTAGAGGCAAAAATCCGTATAAACCAGATTTCTACCTCCTTTGACTACCCTAGCTGTTGCTACTTAGCTTTTGTCCATACAAATTCTTCGAATGGCTTGTCTATGGGTGTATTACCAATATGGTTGGTATAATTACTAATCACCTTTTGTGACAATCCTAAAATGATATCCAACAGGTGCTGCTCACCATAGCCAGCAGCATAAAAGATATCTAGTTGTTCCTGAGTAATGTGACCTCGATTGCGCACCATAATCAGCGTTGTATCGAGTAGAGCTTGTAATTTAGTCGTAGGCATTGGCTGTTCATTGCGCAATGCGTCTGTTAATGCTGCATCGACTTTCATCGAATGTGCGATACCTGTGTGGGCAGGAACACAGTAATGGCATTCATGCTCAA
>Ga0307488_10000129_pt1 | contig 53733 bp, 51 predicted proteins | sample SB02metaG_FD_202248 | JGI IMG/M metagenome (GOLD analysis project Ga0307488, IMG submission 202248) | Sea-ice brine microbial communities from Beaufort Sea near Barrow, Alaska, United States - SB 0.2 | ecosystem: Environmental > Aquatic > Marine > Coastal | place: USA: Alaska | collected... | reverse complement strand
GGCATAGCGACGAAGTATTTAGCCAATTATCTCGCTTGGTTTAGAGAAAGCAACGCAAAGTATGATTTTCAGCAAATTTTGCTCGCGGCTTATAGGTGACAACAGTGTTATGGAACAGCGCCAAATTTTTATACAAATTCATTGTAAATTGTATTAGTGTATTGTATGTATAATACACTAATACAGTGGAGGGTAACAACTTGCAGCATTCATCGTTAATTTTGCAATTATCTCCCAGCTCAGGCGAACCGATTTATCGACAGCTTATTGCGCAGATAAAACGGATGATCGCCAGTGGCCAACTGAATGCGGGTGATTACCTGCCTTCTGTTAGGCAGTTGGCAGTCGAACTGGAAGTGAATCCTATGACGATATCGAAAGCCTATGGTTTTTTAGAGTCCCATGGTGACGTAGTAAGAATGAGAGGAAAGGGCATGATGATTGCCGAGATGGTTCACAAAGAGAGCATCAGTCAACGACTGCAAAAGTTAACGCCACTAGCAGATACCTTAATTCAACAATGCAAACAATTAGATTTAGACAAACAGCAAGCCATCGAATGGCTGACTAAGAAGTTAGATAAGGAACTCAAATGAATAATTCTAAAGCGGATAACCTTGAAACAACGGTTTTATCTCTTAACGATGTGTGTAAAAGTTTTGACAGAAATCCAGTGCTAAAAGGAGTCAATTTGACCCTGAATAAAGGTTCCGTTATGGGGTTGTTAGGCGAAAATGGCTCAGGTAAAACCACCTTGCTAAAAACCGCCTTAGGTTTATTAAAAGCAGATCAGGGCGAGACTTCGGTTTTTACTGATGATGCATGGAATATGTCAGCAAATAGTAAACAACGCTTAGGGTATGTCGCTCAAACATTAGACTGTTTTCATTGGATGACAGCACAAGAACTGTTTACTTACACAGGCGCGTTTTATCAAAGTTGGGATGCAGCTAAGGTAGAGAAGTTAGCCAATAAAATGCACTTTGATACAACTCAGCGGATTAGTAAGATGTCTGAAGGACAAAGGCAACAGACATCAATTATTCAGGCGCTAGGTCATTCTCCTGAGTTATTGGTGTTAGATGAACCTGTGGCGAGTTTAGATCCCAGCGCTCGTCGAGCTTTTATCAAGGAGTTAATTGATATCAACCTTGATGAACAAACCAGCATCCTTTTTTCGACCCATATTACCTCTGATGTCGAAAGAGCGGCAGCTGATATCGCTATGCTTAAAGCTGGAAAAGTCATTTATCAAGGTGCCATCGATGAGCTTAAAGAGCAAGTTGTACGCCTGCATTTAGCCAGTGAGTCGAATTTACCTGATGTGAGTGAAGATCCTTTTGTTTTACAGCACAAATTTGCAGGGCACAATGGCCGTTTAACCGTTAAAGGTTTTGATACTAAAGGAGTCGATATTTGGGAAAAAGAATTAAATGCCAAGATCACTGTTGAATCCTTGAGCCTAGAAGATATCTTTTTGGAGTTAAACGCATGAAGCAATATTTAGCCATTGTAAAAAGAGATTATGGAGCAAGTAGCGCTACAACATTTTGGTTGCCAACGCCGATATTTAGTGTGCTATGGGCGTGTTTATTAACATGGTGGATGGCATCAACAGGTATGGAGATTAAAGGCTGGTATTTTTTTGGACTTACTTTGTTATGTGCCTATAGAATACTTAGCGATCTTGATTTATCCCATGCACATAATTTAGGATTTCTCGCTCCTGACTATAAGGTATACCAGTTTAACTATTCAACGAGTTTAGTGTTTATCAGCAGTATCATTACCTGTGTAATATTTAGCGACTCGTTCTATGAATTTCTTGTTTGCTCATGCTTACTGTGGCTTTTTATATCTCTGATGTTCTTTTTTGTAAAAAAAGAAATTTGGCAATTAGCATGGGTTACCGTGTGTGCGACTAATGCTTTAGTTTTGATTTTCAGCATATCTTTTGGCCAAACTGAAAGTATTTATACTTTTTTTCCAAAAACATATACAAACGTTTGGTCTGTCTTATCAATACCATCTATAGGTCTCACTGCTTCTTGTATTGGTTTGGCAATTTCATATAAAAGCTTCTTGATAGCTAAAAGCAATTACCTGAAGCCAAAAGAATATAACGCTGGTTTAGCACCGATAAGATGGAAACAACATAGGAAAAACTCAAATTTTAACGTGCTGCAACTATTTACCAATTCAAAGTGGTCGTCAAAAACTTGGGACAAAGTGGAAAGTCGTATCTTATTTGGTTTGGACCTTGGTAGACATGAGGATTTATTGTACTTAGGCCTGTTTGGGGCCAGAGTGCACAGCTATCTGCTAAAGTTTATTTTAGGGACTTTACTGCTACTTTTTGTACTTCCATTGTCATTTGCCAAAGAGGTGAATCAAGAGGCCATTCTTATTCCAATTTGTATTTTCATGTTGTTTTATTTGATTGTTCTTTGCACTGTCATTAGCCTTGAATGGATAACTAATCGTAAAAGTATCGCTGATTTATGGTTGTTGGACATGAGCAAAAACCGTGCTAGTTATATGTTGAAAGTCGCACTCTTATTCGCTGAACGTATTGGCCGTGTCAGTTTGTTTTCTTGTACTGCATTCTTACTCCTAGCAACCATTATTTCGGGCGTAAAAGGTTTACTAGTGGTCGGTATGGTAGCTATAACTGGTGTGGTACTGAGTCTGTTGTTACAAATGACTTATGTGTTATGGGTCTCAATAACCGTCAAACACACAGGCTGGTTGCGATATATCACCGTCCTGTTTACCGGCATCAATTTTGTTGGCTGGTTAGCAGTCGTGTTTTTTAGTGTTCAGCAAAAACAATACTGGATACTAGTGTTAGCGATAGGATTGGCCTTCACACTCTGCTTGGGCAGTATTAAATATTGGTGTCGTTATGACAAAGAGTTAGCAGAGTGACATGAAGACATCTCTGCACTTAGCCATGGCCATCAGCTAGGATAACCAATCGAAAAACCGCATGGAGGCGGTGAGCGCTAGCGCATTCTTTAGTGTTATGCAAAATTAAAAAAGCGCGCTTTGTGTCATCTTCCTTTATAGAACTAATCAGAAAACAGCAGTCACAGTTTCTTTTATTAACTGAGTCATAAGATGGATTTAATCCATTTGATAAAGTCAACAGTGACTTCATCACGATTAGTTTCGTTAAACAGTTCGTGACGCGCATCGGGATAAAATTTATCAATGATATTCGTAAAACCGTGCTTTTTATAGGCCGCAAGCAAACGTTTTACTCCTTTACTTTTTTCGCCAACGGGATCGTCTGTACCGCTAATGACATAAATGGGTTTGGTTTTATCCATTTTATTAAGCGCCTCGTCTGAGGCTATGATGGTCAAAGCATCCAGCATGCCTTGCCAAGTCGCCACTGAGCATTCAAATCCACACAGAGGATCCGTAATATATTTGTCTACTTCGGCATTATCTCGGCTTAACCAGTCAAACTCAGTGCGGTTGGGCTTAAATAATTTGTTAAACGCTTTAAAGGTCATGGCTGCCATAAGTGCGCTGTGACCTTCTTTGCCTAGCCTTAACGTTTCAAGTCGTATAATAAATTGCGCTATTTTTCCAAGAAATCCCGGTTGTCCATTACTAGCCGATAGAGCCGCTGCCGCGATATTTTCTCCGTATTTACTCAGATAGGATTGAGTCAGGAAAGAGCCCATAGAATGGCCAAGTAAAATAATGGGCGTATCTGGATGGCGTCTGCGGATTTCAGCATTCAGTAAGTCTAGATCATCAACGGCTTTGTTCCAGCTATCTTCGTCAGCCATATGTCCAGGAGTCTGGCCCTGTATTATGGACTTGCCATGACCCCGATGATCATTGGCATACACAGCAAAACCTTCGGCGTTTAAGCAACCAGCCAAGCGAGCATAACGCGCACCATGTTCGGCCATGCCATGGGCTATTTGGATAACCGCCTTGATGTCTCCAGCAGGCAACCAGTAAGCGCAGTGCAACTGAATTTTATCAACGCCGCTAAATTCGAAACTATCAGGGGATCCCGTACCCATATTATTTGTTGTATTGATGCGTTTTTTCTCCGTTTCTAAATAGATCTTTTGCAGGTTTTGTGACGCTTGACAGTGGTTTTTCTGGCTCAACACAGCCAAGCACAGATGCCACACAAATAGTTAACGCGAGGGTAATAATTATCTGATTGGTTTTCATCCGAATATTCCTTTATCTGGCAGGATATCAGAATACGTTCATGGGATTGCTCCGTCAATACACCTCAAATAGAGGTGTGTTTTTAATTTGCATTCCGTACCTTTTTAAACAAATCTCCAAAAGTTAACATCACACTCATGGTGAACAATTGATTAGGGATTTGTTTTGCATTTTATTACGGCAGATACCACTGATAAGAAATTTTGAATTCAATGGCCGTTTTTGTCAAACGGCTGTTTTGGAGATGCACGATGAAAAATTACTCCGACTGTTAACTGTTCGTTATATGATGACTGTATTACTAACTCCTAAAGCTTTGTTGATGGCGACAAGGTGTTGTTTAACCGATACACCTATGGTTATGGGTATACTGGTGGCCCACTCGGCTCGACGATATTGTGGATAAGCAAAAACTCATTTATTAATCCCAATAAAAATGCTGGTCTGTTATGCTCGAATTGGTCAGTTGGCTGGTCAGTGAACTGATTTAAACCTCGGGTAGAGAACCAGATAGAATGAGTACCTATGGTTTACAATTTCTATCATTATTGGGGAAATATCAGGAATAAATTTATACAGAGCCTGTTCAATGGCATTCGCTATTACTGATATACCATTGAACCATTTAATTACAAAAATAAAAGGATATTATCATGAAAAAATTGATTTTTTGTTTTGACGGCACGTGCAATGACCCAACAGATGCAGGTGACTTTTTTGACGATGCCAGTGTTAGCAATATCGTTAAGTTACACGCTTTTTTTGGCGGCAAACTGTCTCCCCTTAATGGCGAAAATGTGGGAACACCTGGGCAACACAGTTTTTATTATAGCGGCGTTGGTACCCGTGGTAACTGGTTGACACAAAAGTTTAATGCCATGTTTGCACCTCCCTATGGCGATATGAAGGATATTCTTGATGAGGCCATCAACGATTTAAAAAAGTATGGTGGCAACGAAGAAGAGATTTATATCTTCGGTTTTAGTCGGGGCGCAGCCATCGCCAGAAGGTTTGCGGCTCAAATTGGTAACGAAATGGGTGTAAAAGTAAAATTTTTAGGGGTGTTCGATACGGTTGCCGCCACTAGGGGTTCCCTTGATTTAAATCCGAATACTTATCCTGCCAGTGATATCATTTTTGAAGATGGCACCATGGGCGCCCACATTGAAGAAGCCGCACACCTAGTTTCCATCGATGAAAAACGCATTGCCTTTCAGCCGACATTATTTAACAAAGACAAGAGGATCACCGAAGTGTGGTTTGCCGGGGTGCATTCAGATATTGGTGGGGGGTATTGGTTTGATGGCTTATCTGATATTACCCTGAAATTTATGCTCGATGTCGTTAAGGATAAATTGCATGTACTCGCCATTAGTGAAATAGGCTATGACTGTTTAAAGGTAGCGGGTGCCCAAGATGCACTGTGTGACGATGACCTTAATATTAAAGCGCTGTGTAATGGCAAAATTCACGAACAAAAACGTTCAGGTGCCATGGCAAAAACCTTAGCGCCCCGTTTAATGCGCGTGAATATTGATGATCTCCCATCTAAAAAAGATACCGCAATTATTCATCATAGTGTTTCTGACCGATTTAAAACGGTAACCGCATATCGCCCTTATGCATTGCGCGATGCCCATTTTCGTATCATGGATAAAAATGGCAATCTGGGTGAGGTGCTAAAGGGCGTGGCAAACCTGTAAAGCGGCTCAAATATGACTTTGCCGGCTCAGGGACAGGCCCTGGTTCGGTGATAACAGGCAACTGACTTACGTTAAGCCCCAGTTGGTTTCCTGCTTCACACCTTCACCCCCCGATGACTGTCAATTATGCATTATTTTTCTCAGTAGCGGTCAATTGGGCAAAGGCCGTATTGATCTCAGCGGCATCCTCTGTCCACTGCCTGTGTTCCAGGGAAAGTTGCTCATGCACAGCATCAACAAAATGCAACAAGATAATCGGGTCTTGGTCATTAGCGAGGGCTTTTTGCACGGTCAAATATTTTTCTGCAACCTTGGCTAACACGTTGGCGGTAATTCTATAGCGCATCGAATTGCGCTCGTCCTGATTAATCGACTCCCGCCGGCTGGCCAGCGCCGTTAACGCAATACCAATAGTGCCAAGTGCGGCAAAGCCTAAAAATTTCTGATCTATGCCTCCTAAGAATCCCGATGTGCCTGAAAAGGTGGTCACAATGACAGCCGCAATCGCGCTAATTGTTACTGTTCTGGATAAGCTTCTGGCGTGTTGCTGACTGCGGCCCTGATAATAGGTCTGTTGCACCTGTAACTGGTAGCGCCGAAAAAAACTGCAAAACTCATGCAGCAGTCGTTTATTCTCGGTTTGCTCATGAATTAAGTTTTGGGCGGCCTCCTTAAAATACAGCAGGCGCGCGGTTTCAGCCTTAGCTCGGTTTTCCATCCACTGTTCATAGAGTTTTAATTGGGAAATCATTTGCGAATTAAAAATATACCAGCCACTGGCAACAAATATCACTAAGCCTGCAATCAGGCTGATAATCTTATTCACTAATTGAATACCATCCTTAACATATTGAATGCAATCCTTATCCAATTTAGGAAAAAAATCCGGCCTCATAGTCGCCATAGCCGTCAGGGGATCTGTTGCTATGATGCTTAACAAGGCAGTGGCTAGCGCAGCTACAAAAATACCTATAGACATATGTTGCGCGCTCTTTTTATACTGGGATTGATAATCCACTGCGAGCTGGTCGGCATGTTCAAATTGTTTGGCTTTTTCCACATACAGCGAGTCCGATAAAAAATCCGCTAATGCAGGGGCATCGGTTTCCAGTTGGCGAGGGAACCCTCGGGGCTGTATTTGCCAGTCGTCACTGCTGTGCTCACCTATGGCGACTTCGGCCTGTTTAATGTGATCCGTCATAAGTGTGACTCCGATGTCTGTGAGTGAAGTTTTTTATTCGCTAGTGAGCTAGTGATATGTGTCTCACCGGCCTTCGCCTGCCACAGTTTTTAGCAGCAAAAATCGAGTTCAAAACACACTAGTTGCCATACTAAAGTAAATTGGGTGCTGATCCCAATTTGTTTTCCCATGTCCATATTCGTTGATAATTAGGCAGCTTGAATTTTGGTCTGCTCGTTGCCATGGCTCACAGCGAAAGTTCGCCTGATAGACTAAGTAAACCATGTGGCAAGCCCCTTAATGCCTGCAAGCCGTGTTCCTGAAAAGGTTAACCAGCGAGCCTGCAGTGGCCTATTCTAACAACCTGTCTCTTTAGCTTTTTTGAAGTACGGGCAGCACTTGCCCCCAAGGCATTAGAGCACCCAACCAGAGCACCAGCCAGCGGCAAACACCCCAAGCCACAACTGGACCCACGGGCAGGGCAGCTATTCATTAAAACGTTGGCCTATGCCAAAGCCAGGCGATAGCCGATGAAAATAAACATGACCGTAAAGATCACCGCTGGAGTGAGGCTTATTTAGGTAAAAAAACTACTTGCAACAACCGTTTATTCTGTCATATTGGCTTGAAGTGATTTGTTTGTAACTCGGCAATCATGGCAAAATATGCTCGCCTAACAAAAAATTAAGCACACTTAAAAAACATTACTCCGCAAAACTTATTTTTCACATTTTCAAGGTTGATAAGTGTCGCTGTTTAATCCAAGGAGTCAGGGAAATGACGCGTTTTACCCAAGATATTTTTATCAGCCATGGACACATCGACAACCAACCCCTAACACCAGACGCTTTCAAGCCATCTAGTGGGCCTTCGTCCTACAGGCCGTGCTCAAAGCAGCAACCCAGTATGCCTCACTCTTATTGGCGAGCACTGTGCAAGCCCTATGACATCCCAGCCGGTAACAATGACCTTAACCTATACTCAACTGGCGGTTTTCCCTGCCCATTCAAGTTGTGTACTGATTAGTTGGATCCATATTTTATAAAAATGACGTTGTATTTATTCAGTGAAAACTATGCTCAGGCAGAGATTAAACCACCCATAAGGACATCATGATGAAAGATAATTTTGAAAGCAGTCTACAACAGGTATTAGTTCACGAGGGTGGCTGGGCAGACCATCCCGAAGACCCAGGTGGAGCGACTATGAAAGGGGTTACTCTGATGACGTTTCGACGTCACTTTGGAGCAGGCAAAAGCAAGGATGAGTTACGTGCAATGACTGACAAGCAACTGAATCAAATCTATCGTGCTGGATATTGGGACAAATGTCATTGTGATGAGCTGCCTGGGGGAGTCGATTATGCTGTTTTTGATGCGGCTGTAAATTCTGGACCAGGACGAGGTGCGAAATGGTTACAAGGTGCAGTTGGAGCCAAGCAAGATGGAGGCATAGGACCTAAAACTCTGACCAAGCTCAAAGAACATAATTCGGTCCACATAATTGACAATATATGTGACCGACGTCTTACTTTTCTCCGTAGCCTTTCCAATTGGGCCACTTTCGGAAAGGGCTGGAATAGGCGTGTTGAAAGTGTACGTAGCAGTGCAATCCCTATGGCTGAAGGACGTGATATTAGCCATGAGCCCATCGCACCAAACATCGAATATGACTCGGTTAAACATGGCTCCACCGGTTTGTGGGTTCGCAAACTTCAAGAGGCTATTAAAATCCATGTGGACGGAATATTCGGTAGTGACACCGAGGCAGCACTTAAGGCTTGGCAGGTAGAAAACGGACTTGAAGCTGATGGTATTGCCGGGCGCAATACGTATCGATTTTTGGGGTTGATAAAGTAAATGCTCGCTTAATTAATATAATAAGCACACTTAAAATGCATTACTCCGCAAAACTTATTTTTTACATTTTCAAGACTGATAAGTGTCGCTGTTTAATCCAAGGAGTCAGGAAATGACGAGCTACACCCAAGATGTTTTTATCAGCTATGCGCATATTGATAACCAAGCTATGACAGCGGACCAGCAGAGCTTGTTCAATCGCTTTGATTCATGCCGGCATTTCAATTTTGATCGCGCGCTGCCTGATGGAGATATCTGATCATGCCATCTGACGACCTCGAAGAATTTTTCTGGGACGATCTGCTGGCTTATATGGATGAGCGACGGGTGATCCCAGTTATCGATACAGGTTCGCTGCTAGTGGGCGAAGGTGTCGACCGCCTGCCTCTGGAAACATTACTCGCGCAGCGACTGGCTGAGCGGCTGCGGATCGATGTATCCGAGTGCGAGCCGGGCAGCCTACGCTTAGATGATGTGGTGCGTAAGCAGCGCACCCAACCTGGGCGCAAGGAAAACCTCTACCTGCGCATACAGACAATCCTAAAAGAGTTGGATATCCAACCACCACAGGCACTGTTGGACCTGGCATCGATTGACGCGTTCGACTTGATGGTCAGTGTCTCGTTCGATGACTTATTGACCCGCGCCTTGGACAAGGTACGACACGGTGGTGACGCGCGCACCGACGTAATCGCTTTCGCTCCCAATCGTAGCGCCGACCTTTCAAAGCCTCGCAGCGATCTACGACAGAGTACCGTGTTCCAGCTCCTGGGACGGATTTCATCGGCCCCCGACAGCGTGACCTGCGACGACGATCGGCTCGAGTTCCTGCATGCGCTGCAGGATGATGCGCGCCGCCCCAAGCTACTGTTCGATGAGCTGCGGGACAACCATTTATTGTTGCTGGGTTGCAGGTTGCCCGACTGGGCCGCGCGGTTCTTTCTGCGCACCGTCAAGGGCGAGCGTTTGTCTGCACAGGAGGGTGATACTGTCGAATTTATGGTGGGAAGGGACGCTGCAGATGACATCGAACTGACAGGCTTTCTGACCACCTTTAGACCCAATTCTCTTGTTGTGCCCATGGATACCGAAGATTTCCTTGCGCAGCTGCGTCGTCGCTGGGAAGTCGCACATCCGGCTGATGAACCACCTGTCCTCAAAGCGCAGCCTGTCGCAGGGCGCGGGCCTGGCGATGGTGCGGTGTTCATTAGCTACTCGCGCCATGACAGCGCAGCCGTAGAATGCCTGGCTGGCGCGCTGCAAGCCGCCGGCGTCGAGGTTTGGTTCGATCGTAATGAACTCAAACCCGGCGACGCTTGGGCTGCGGCCATACTCCAAGGTATCAAGAACTGTTCGCTATTCATCCCCGTAGTCTCGGAAAACACGCAACTAGAAGGCCGAAGCCGTGCCTACTTCTGGCGCGAATGGAACATCGCCGACGACTTGGCGCTGGGCATGGCGCCAGATGAACGCTTCATTCTGCCCGTGGTCGTCGACGGTACCGACCCTTACGGCGCCAAGGTGCCCGCGCGCTTCACCGCTGCGAATTTTACGCGCCTGCCCGGTGGCGAGCCCGTCGAAGGCTTCGTCGAACGGGTCAATGAACTCTTCGTCGCCTACAGAGAGCGAGTTGCCCATGGATAAGCGCTTGGGGCTCGACGCCCAGCACCCGTGGCCAGGGCTCACGACTTTTGGCGAAGGGGACCAGGACTATTTCCGTGGCCGCAGGCGCGAGTCTGATGAGTTGGCGCGGTTGGTGCGTCGCGAGCGGCTAACCGTGTTGTTTGGGCGATCGGGGCTGGGCAAGTCGTCGCTGCTGCATGCCGGTTTGTTCCCAAGGTTGCGCGAGGATCTGCATCTGCCGGTATACCTGCGCATCGACTACGCTGTTGCGACATCGCCGCGCCAGCAGGTCTGGGATGCGCTGAACGAGGCGTGTATCCGTCATGGCGTAAAAACTATGCCACCGGAGCCGGATGAGTCGCTCTGGGCGTATTTTCACCGCGCCGGCGCGGGCTTCTGGAGCCCTCGGCGCCGGCCGCTCTTGCCTGTGCTGGTGTTTGATCAGTTCGAAGAAATATTCACCCTCGGTCAGATGGACAACAGCAGCCGCGGCGCAGCCGATGCCTTTATCGAAGAACTCGCCGACCTGATTGAGGATCGACCCTCGGAGTCATTGCAAGCGCAGTTAGATGCCGATCCCGCGCTCGGCGAGCAGACAGACTTCGACCGCCGTGGCTGCAAGGTGCTGCTCAGCTTTCGGGAAGACTTTTTGGCGGATGTCGAGGGTTTTCGCGACCGCATGCCGTCACTGATGCGCAACCGCTTCCGGTTGTTACCTATGGATGGCGCGCAGGCGCTCGATGTCATCGGCAGTGGCGGTGATATCGTCGGCGCCGAGGTCGCAGACCGCATCGTCGGCCTAGCATGGCGCAACCGCAACGAAGCACCACTGCCTGAGGAGGTTAGTCGGATCGAGGTTGACCCTGCATTGCTCAGTGTAATCTGTAGCGAACTCAACCTGAGGCGTCTCGCCATCGGTGCTGCCACCATAGGGTCCGATCTACTGGCTGGTGCCGAGCGCGAGATCCTGATCGACTTCTACGAACGCTCACTGCAAGGTCTGGACCCGGCTGTGCGACATTTCGTCGAAGACGAGCTGATCACCGCAACGGGCTACCGAGACAGCCGCGCGTTTGACGACGCTCTCGCCCGTCCCGGCGTTACCAGCCAGGCACTGGAGAAGTTAGTGGTTGGGCGATTGCTGGGCATGGACGAGCGTTTTGGTGTGCGCCGACTGGAGCTCACTCACGACGTGCTGACCCGCGTGGTGATGGACAGCCGCGACCGGCGTCACGAGCATGAAGCTAGAGAGCTGGCCGAGCGCGAACGCGAGCAAGTGCAACGGGCAGCGCAAGAAGCAGAAAGGCGCCTACGCAGGAGTCGGAGGTTTGCGATTTCCATGACTGCGACGGCGCTTGTTGTAAGTCTCCTGCTCGTTTTGATTGCGGACGCGTACTACTGGGCAAAGGAGAACACACTCCCACCTGACTCCATGTGGAAGCTGCAGGAATTCCGCATCAAGTCTGCCGCATCTGCAGTCGGGTATGAACCGAATGATTTTCTACCAGAAATGGCGTTCATAGAGGCGGGCGAATTTAACATGGGCGAGCAGGACGAGAAGTTCATAAAGAACACCCATCAGTTGAACTATAAACTTTACGGCATCCCGAGCCTAAAGGAAAATGTCAAAATTGCCAGCGACTTTTCTCTGGGTAAATATGAGGTCACCTACGACGAGTTCGATTACTACGTGTGGCAGCAACATCGAGATGGCCATGACGACCTAAAATTTCCGCTGACAGCCATAGGCGGGCGTGACTCCCGCCCCGTCGTCAACGTGACTTGGCAAGAGGCAAAGGACTATGCCACATGGCTGGGTGAACAGCCAGGTTATCAGAAATGCAGGCTGCCCAATGAGGCAGAATGGGAATACGCCGCGCGAGCCAAAACCAATACCGGTTACTGGTGGGGTCCCGATGTCGGCGAAAACAACGCCAACTGCAAGGGCTGTGGCAGCGACTCGGACGGTCTCAAATCGGCTCCGGTCGGAAGCTTCGAGAAGAATCCATTCGGTCTGTTCGATATGTCCGGTAACGTTCTCGAGTGGACCTGCTCGGCGTGGACTGAGGAGTTTAACGGCGAGATTGAGCAGTCATGCCCGAATAAGGACAATTCCGACGAGAACAAGGACAATTTCGGAAAGCTCCGGGTGATTCGTGACGGGTCTTTTCAGGGCATTACACACCAGGTGCGCGTTACCAAGCGAAGATCGTATGCCCTGGACCGGAATGCCAGCACCATCGGGTTTCGTGTTCTGTGTGAGTCCCTCGAGTGAATAGTCGTTATGGGCATCGCCGTACACTAAACTACTGCATCCATAGAGCCCCGCCTTTCGGAACCCGATACGGAGGCGCTAGCTTATTCGGTTCCTGTCAATACTACGTTGACCTGTCAGGTGGGCGCCTGAACGAGTAACTACCCCGAGAACTGGCCGCTTGCCGGTCGCTTTGTCACGCTTAACTTAAATATACTTTAGAGAGGACTCAATAGATGGTACGCAAACAATTTTCGATTCACACGACAATATTACTCGTTGCATTTCTGGCGATCCCCACCGTCTCTCGAGCCAATGATCCCACTCCCCCTCCCCCGTGCTCGGAACTAGTCGACAAGGACGGCCACTGTCCCTCTGTTGGATTCGACGGCCCCCCCACTTTCCACGGTGATCCGAAAGACCTCAACAAACACTATCCCCTGAGGCTTGATGATGGGAAAGACACTAGCATGGTCCGGGAGATCACCGACAAGCTTGGGGCCCCGCCAATAAAGGTGTACGACCTTCGGGAATTTAATGATGCCTTTGCAGTGAAACCGATTCCCAGCATGACGCCTGTATTCAAAGAAGACCCTGAATTCGTGGGGATTATTATCAATTCCAAACATATGAATGAAAACATTGATACCAGTAAAAAAACACTAGACCGTTTTGAAGCGGAATATCTTAGTGAATTTAAAAAAAATGGGGGGGTTAAACGTACCACAGAAAGGGACATATATTTTGGGCGGCAACATAGAATGCTTCTCCTTGCGCACGAAGTTGCTCACATGCTGCTTCCTAGCGAGATCTCGCAATTAGACCTGTTCAGAGGGCCAAAAAGCAATATTTCTAAACATGTGCAGAATGCTTATCTTATAGAAATACTAGAGAATCTGCATGACCGGGAAAATCAAAGTAATTGGGATTTTACAAATGATTTCTACTCCGAAAACTCATACGCTAATGAGTTGATTGCCGACTACGTCGCAGGAGCTATTTTTGCCATCATGAAACTTGATTCAAATACGGCACAAGACGATTATATCTACATGTGGTTTAGGGATGTAGCGCTGAATAAGACCCATCCCAGCTTCAAGTGGCGAAAAACGGTCTTCAAGGCAGGATATGATGACTACAGTGGCAATTGATTGAGGGTTCTTGCTTTCGGGTCCAAATGATCGTTACATTTAACCTGAAATCAAGAGGGTCTCTTTGATTTATGAGCGGCGGAAGGGTCAGTTCTTTGATTTATGATGGCCAGTAATTTGTGCCTTTAATGCAATGGCAGGTATCGCCAGCAGTTAATAAGCTAGCTAGCAGAAAGGGCATCTTCTGGCACTTAGTATGTATTCGAGATTCAAATACTCATGGCGGCAATCCGGATAGTAGTCGTTCCGGAGCATGATAAGGGGTGAAGGATCAGGTCTTTGATTTATCAGTGAAGGGTCAGGCCTTTGATTTATGATGGCCAGTAATTTGTGCCTTTAATGCAATGGCAGGTATCGCCAGCAGTTAATAAGCTAGCTAGCAGAAAGGGCATCTTCTGGCACTTATTACGTATTCGAGATTCAAATAATAATAGTGGCAATCCGGATAGTAGTCGTTCCGGAGCACGATTAAATAAACACAATCACAGGCTGCTCTTGGATCGCCGCATACTCAGGCACAGTGGCAGGGCTTTGCCCGCAAGGGCTATCATTGGTGTACTTCAGCCTTGAACAAACAACGCTGGGTTATTGATATTATTAATAGGCGTCGCTATGACAAAGAATTGGCTGCATAAATGTCAGCATAACCTTCATGCAACTAACAGTTAATTATCACTGCAAAAAAGTGAGAATAGGTCACGCTATGGGTAGAATGCATATTGCTTATTTATGTTTATTTATGTTTATTTATGTTTATTTACGTTTTTTTATCTTTTTTCAATCTAGGAGAGTTAAATGTTTAGTCATGTGATGTTAGGTGCTAACGATATACAAGAGTCTAAGAAATTTTACGATGCCATACTAGGTGCGTTAGGCTACGAAGAAGGCAAGATTGATCCTAAAGGTCGTTGTTTCTATTTCACTAAAACAGGTATTTTGGGGCTAAGTGTACCCATTAATGGTGAGCCTGCGTGTCACGGTAATGGCAGTACTTTGGGGTTTGCAGTTGAAACCACAGAACTTGGTGATGCATGGCATGCAGCTGGTCTAGCAAACGGTGGCGTAGCTTGTGAAGATCCTCCTGGTGTGCGTGATGGCGGTGCGATGAAGTTATATTTAGCTTACCTTCGAGATCCTGCAGGCAACAAAATCTGTGCTATGAAGCGCATGACCTAGGTCGTTAATAAATAAATGTTGTGGCTGGTACTTCCCGCCACAACATTTTAAACACTCTTGGCAATGCTTTTAGTTGGAAAGCGCCTAGCTCCAAATATCAATAATCCCGCACCCAGATACATCGCTAGACCATATACGCCTGCAGCAATAGCATAATCGGGTCTGTCTAAAAAAGTGATGGCGATCAGCATGGCCATTGCGCTATTTTGGACGCCGACTTCAATGCCCAATGTCACAGTATCTCGTTTAACCAGTTTAAACATTAACCCTAACAATAATCCCGTCCCTATCGCCAATAGATTTAATGAGATAACAGCCTCTGACAGTAATACAAAGGACGTTAAAAACGTCGTTCGTTCTTGGTAGGTAATGGCCGCTATCATAAATATTAAAAAACCAGTAGAAAGCCGTCTAAAAAACACCTCGCTGCGTATCGCAAAATCAACAAACTTGTGCCTAATTAAAATGCCGACAAGTACCGGTATTAAGGTAATAAAAATAAGACCTAAGGTGGTACTCAATAATGAAAATGACTCAACTGGGGTGTCGTTAAATTCCTCGATAGCAAAGCGAATAATAAGTGGGGTGGTGACAACACAGATCAATGTGGTGACTGCGGTTAGACTGACCGACAGCGCCAAGTTTGCTCTGGCTAACTGGCTAAGAATATTCGAGCTAGTACCACCGGGGCAGGCAGCCAGTATCATGATACCTACCGCTAAATGTTCAGACAACTCAAAGAAGATAGCGATGCCGTATGCCAGTAGGGGCAAGATTAATAATTGCCCAAATAAACCTATCGCGACCGGCTTAGGCTCTTTACCAAGCTCTAAAAAGTCTCGTTGGGTTAAGCTTAACCCCATACCAAACATGATAAGCGCCAACACTAAAGGCAGAATAACTTGGGTTAAAATCGAATCGCTCATGTAAACATAGTTCCTAATCTTATTTGTTTTTTAGCTTCTAGCTTGCAACTGGTTGCCTAACTCATTTTAGCTAACAGGCTTAATGGCGCGATGCGCGCAATGTACCTAAATAAAGCCCAAGGCCATTTTGGCACAAAACTGCTCGCCACTTCTTTTTCGATATCTTTGACTATGGCTTTACAGCCTGTTTCTAAGTCAACAATAAATGGCACCGTTTTTACTTTTTCGTTGATTTCAGTTCGAATAAAGCCAGGGTGAATAGTGGTGACTTTAATGGGGGTGTTAAGCACATCGATTCGAATGCCTTCGCTAAGTGACGTTAACCCCGCCTTGGTAGCAGCATACACTGTCATGGCTCTGCGTGCCCCGCGTACTGCGCTGACCGAAGATATAGTGACTAAATGGCCTGCGTTTTGGCTTCGGAATATTTCCATGGCTGCTTCACATTGGGCTAAAGCTGAAACAAAGTTGGTCACTGCGGTTTGTTTATTGGCTTTAAAATACCCTGTGCCTAGTGAGGCCCCTTTGCCCATTCCAGCATTCACTATCACGCGGTCAAGACTGCCTAAATCTGCAGCAAAGGCTTGGACGACTGTAAACACTTGGTCGTGATCGTTAACATCTAAGGAGCGAATAAACACCTTAATATCGGGGTTAATGATCAATAACTCTTGTTTAAGTGCTTCTAGGTTTTCCATTCTGCGCGCGCACAAGGCTAAGTTACGGCCTATTTTGGCGAACTCTATGGCCATGCCTTTACCCAAGCCAGAACTTGCGCCTGTGATTAAAATATTTTGTCTGATCATATTGTGCATTCTCTTATTATTGTTGTTTGCATTGTTCTTTATCCTCTAGGGTGAAACGTTATATTGTGCTGCACAATCGCCGCTAATTTGAACAAACCATAGACTTCATAAAAGGTGAAGTGGTCGATTTTACAACCGGTTTTTCAAGGTAATAGGCAATCACTTCTTTACGGGTCAACATACCGGGTAAATGTGACGGTTGGCTCACCTTTGAGACTCGGGATATTACTTTCAAGCCAAGGGATGAGAGCTGTTAAGTTCAGCTCTTCGCCCTTTCTGACTAGACCTGCTGTGTCCATTACGTTGTGCTTATCAGTATTGCTCAAGGTATTAGGCTCTAGGCTTAAAGTTTTTTAGTTGTTTTTTCATCATAGCCAAATAACGCATGGGTGGTAACCAACGTTTGCAGCGAAAGGCGGTGCGCCCGTCTTTGTGGGTGATGGTCATAAATTTGTGATTTTCACTGTCTTGGTAAATAGCTTCAGCTACTTGAGCTGCGGTGATATCGGAATAGGTATGCAGCATCTTACTCACGAGTTTTGCCACCCCGGGCTGTTTACTACGCAGTGATTCGTCTAGATTAGTGGAAAAGAAGCCTGGGCAAGCAACACTCACGTGGATTTTACTGTCTTGTAACTCAAGGTGGATAGTTTCAGAAAAACTGACAACTGCGGCTTTACTCGTATTGTAGCTACCCATTAATGGTGCAGGTGTGATACCGGCTTGGGACGCAATATTCACTATTTTGCCTCCACCTTGTTGCTTCATCATAGGGACAAAAGCACGGCACATTCTTACCATGCCCAATACATTAATATTGATGACCCATTCCCATTGTTCAATATCTTCAAATTCCAAAGCGCCGCCAGTGGCAACACCGGCATTATTGACTAACACATCCACGTTGTCCCAACGGGATTGAAGTTGTTGTTTCAGTGTTTCAATGTCAGTTTCGCTGGTGATATCGCAAGGTAAAAAGAAGGCTGCAGCACCTGACTTAGTGATGCTGTCAACCACTTTATGGCCGCGCTGTGAGTTGAGATCGACAATACACACGTCATAATGTTGTTTGGCATAATGCCATGCCAGTGCTTCACCTAAACCTGAAGCGCCACCTGTTATTAATACTGTCTTCATTTATTGGTACTGCTTCAGTTCTAAACGGGCAAGTGGGAAGTCATTACAGATACCCGCAGCACCATTAATTGGGATAGGCATATTCATTACTCTCTTAAAAATGGGTGTTGGGTGAAGATTAAAATATACAGTGTTTGCTAAAATCTTTGGCTTGTGTCGCCGTCCAATCTGCCTTGAGTTTTTTTTTCATAAACAGTTACGCCTTAAAATATTAACAAAGTTATTATACTGCATAAATTCTAACGGTTATCCTACTAGCTTACGACTAGTTTAAGTTTGTCTAGTTAAAATCATAAGGAGCCCATTGCCTTGCTGAGTATTGTTGTCCCTACATTAAACGAATCCAAAACGGGTTATCTGTCTAAAATACTGGATGCCTATATTGGAATGGATGCTATTGAGGTCATTTGTGTGGATGGTGGAAGTCAAGACGATACTATTTCCATAATCAAGCAGTCTAATGCCCAGTTAATCACCACCGATATTGGCTCGCGGGCGGGTCGATTAAATGCAGGTATCAAACACGCTAGATTCGATATGGTGCTACTGCACCACCCACGCAGTCTAGTGGATGTTGAGGGTATTAAAGCCTTAACTAACCGAACCTCCGAGATATCCTGGGGAGCGTTTACGCATCAGTTTTCAATCTCTCATCCTCTACTTAATTTCACTTCTTGGTATTCAAATCATATAAGGGGTGGGTTGCGGGGCATATATTATTTAGATCACTGTGTGTTTGCACAAAAACAATTGTTACTTGATGTGGGACTATTACCTGAGATCGACATTTTTGAAGATACTGAAATATGTGTAAGGCTAAAAGAACAGGCAAACCCTATTAGGTTACCTTTTATCAGCCAGACGTCTGCAGTGCGTTTTCAGGCCTATGGAGTCTATCGCCACGCGTTAAAAAATCAGTATCTAAAGTGGCTATATTACTTGAAACGCTCTGACAAACGGATGAATAGATTGTATGAAAAAGGCATTGAACTAAACACTGAGTATGCCAAAAAGCATCGGCATAAATGATAAGCGTTTTTCAGCTAGCCACAGGTTTTTTTCTGAGGTTGATGTTAACCGCCTAACATTTTTCGTAATTTTTTTTCAGCCAGTTCTGCCGGTGATAGGTTTTCATCTAAGGATGTGTCTTCAATAACAGGATCACCAAACAACTCAGCTAGCTGAGCTTTCGCTTGATCCGATTTTTGTTTATCAATTGTTTTGAACGCCTTATTACTGGGTTTGAAATAATCACAAAAATTAGCCCGTTCTGTATTGTTTATATCCTCAGCACGTTCTTCATCACAGCGGCCATTGACATAGTACAGGCACATATTGCAAACATGCTGATCTGCACCGCATTTGTCACACTCTTCACGCCTTGACATCGGGAGGATGACATTGATTAGCGTCTCGTTACAATTCCAACAGATAAATTCATTAGACATAAAATAGTGGCCTCTAAAACGGGTCAAATATGATGGTGTTGCCATTAGGCTCTTTCAACACACATTGTGTAGAGCCTGAGTCACCTTGAGTTGGGGTAGTCATCTTAATGTCATTGTCTATAAGATGTTTTTCAATCGTTCTCACATCCACCGGGTTAAAGATGAGAATATTCGACTCGAACATACCCTCAAACCCTCAAACAAACCCATCCCTGTGGTGCTTTTTTATAAGACAAGCCATTTATTTGCGATAGAGCCACAATCAAGGCGAGCTTTAAAACCTAAGACTTCATAAAAGGCTTTTGACTTAGTTATGTTTTTAACGCTAAGACTGACTGAAAACGGACCTAATTCCATTGCATTCTCTGCATGATAGTTTGTGGGTTATTTTCGAGGTGTACGCAGCGCCACAGCACTGACCACAGAAAAAAGCAGTCCAATCACAAACACAGTAACAAACATCACCATAGACTGTGTGAAATTATTACTCATCAAGTCTGCGTAATCGGCTAATTTTGCAAGCTGTTGTTCTATTATCCTTGGCTCTAGACCACTAGAGTTAATTTTTTGCTCGGAATATTGTATGTAAGTGGCGGTAAATGTTGGGTTGATAAACACTAAATAAAACCAGTTATATAATGCAAAAATATGCGCTGCAATAAGGCTGATCCCTAAACCAACACCTAAGGCGCCCATAAAACCTAAAGGAGCAGGCAAACGCTTTTGTTTAAAGTCTTTTATTCCCATGATGACGGCTAATGAACTTATGAGCATCACACTGTAACCCACTATTTCGAACACACTGAAGTTGTCAGGGCTTGTACCTAAGGCTAAATGGGATGCGTAAAATCCAATAACTAACGCCAAGCCATAGAGTAAGCCAAAGCGAATAATCGAATACATGTTGATGCTGCCTGTCATTTTTTTAGATATTTAACTGTATGTTATTTAGGTAAAAGGTAAAGCCTTTGTCGGTTGAAATATGGGTGAAAATAAAGGTGTTAGTCGCAATGAGTGGCGACGAGACTTCATCCGTAAAGTCCCTTGAAAGATTAAAGGTCTTTAGTCGTGATGAACTGCACTGCACTGCACCGAACCGAACCGAACCGAACCGACACTATGAATGCCCAAATAGGCTCCTATAAATTCTTCTTGGGTGAGTCTTATACTGATTGGTATTAAAGGAGCTTAACGCTCGGCGCCCGGTCAAGGCCAGTGAATGCAGGGATAGTGGTGTTGGACAGTATGGCTTATCCAGAGCTCAGGTTACATAATACAGTCGCTTGCCAATAAGTTGAGTTGTGCTTTTAGAGTCAAAATAGATAGTTAATCACTAGGTGTTAATGGGTTGTTAACTTGTCGTGTGAAAAATAGTCCAACTTTAAGACAGCTCTTTATGGACTGGGACTAGAGGAGCATGAAATAATCAGCGCCCAAATAGAAGATTTATACAATCACGGTTGATACAGAAAAATGAACCTATTAAAACGCGTCCAAATGATATTGGTTATTTGTTTAATCAGTATCGGAATTGACCAAGGTACCAAATGGTATGCTTCTGAGTACCTACCCAAGTTTGAAATGACCAGTTATTGGAGTGACATGTTACGTATTGGGTATGCCGAAAATACGGGGGCATTTTTAGGTTTAGGCAGTGGTATGTCCGACTCAGCCAAGTTCTGGATATTCGTTTGTGCAGTGGGATTGATTTTATCAACCTTGCTGATCTATATCTTAAGAACCAAGACACAAACAGCATACGGATTATCATCGTTAATGCTTATCTTTTCAGGGGGGCTCAGTAATTTTTTCGATAGAGCTGTCAATAATGGCGCAGTGATCGACTTTTTAAATGTCGGCATTGGCTCTTTAAGAACGGGTATTTTCAATGTTGCCGATATGGCAATCATGCTGGGGGTATTTTTATTATTGTTTGCTAAAGATATAAAGCCTGATAGCAAGGAGGCATAATCCTATGGCCAATAGCCCTAAATCAGGTATATATCAGTCACCACTAGGCAAGTTGTTTGCTCGCCAGCAGCCAAAAGTAAAAGCTAAGGGAGGCATGGCTAAATTACTCTTAACTTACGCAGAAAATGACAGTAAGCGTATTGCCCACCTCATTAATAAATGGATGAACGAGACCCAACCTTCCTCATCATGATCCCTTCAGAGAAAGTAAAGAGCCCTAAGAAAGGTTAATGGAAATGATAGTGAGCTTGTTTTGAATTGAATTCAGAATAGGTTTCTTAAAATCTTCAAGATCCGATACGGACACGAATTACGTTTATAAATGACCTATCCCATGGGCTTAAAACGGTTGGCCGTTAAATTATAAGTGATATGAATATTGTGACTTTTGGATAATAGATTATAAGCCAAAGATAGCGCGTAGTGTTTTAGGGACTGGAGTAAATGGAACTAGAGAACGCCAATTTAACGAAACGCCATTTACACACTGAGTAAAACATATTATACCAACTTATAACATAAACTTAATTCTTTCTAGAGAGTAAAAAAGTGTCTAACAAATTTATAATAAAAAAACTTAGTGATTGCCATGGGAATGACCTGCGTCGCACTACCAGTAATTGCCGCAGAAGAACAGACCAAGAAAGATGACGATGAAGTGATTGTGGTGGTGGGTTCACGCGCCGCCCCCCACGTTCTGTTGCTGACTCCCCCGTGACTATAGATGTGAACAGTGGCAATGAATTGATGGCTAACGGGCCTTCTGACATGGCGACGCTGTTGCGAACGGTAACACCTTCATATAACGTTAATGCCCAAGCTATTTCCGATGGAGCAACTATTGTCAGACCTGCCAATTTACGTGGCCTTTCCCCTGATTCGACCTTAGTATTAATCAATGGTAAACGTCGCCATAAAGGTTCTATTATTGCATTTTCAAGTGGTGGTATTGCCGATGACGCCCAAAGCACTGATGTGTCCACTATACCTGCGATTGCCCTGAAGCAAGTTGAAGTATTACGGGATAGTGCTTCGGCCCAGTATGGCTCAGATGCGGTTGCCGGTGTGATTAACTTTGTTCTTAAAGATAACAACTCTGGCGGTGTGATCGAGGCAAAAATGGAGCAGTTTTCTGAAGGTGATGGAGATCAGCTAACGATATCTGGGAATATCGGCCTAGAATTAAGCGACGATGGTTTTGTTAATGTTAGTTTCGAGTCTAACCAACAAGATCCAACGAGTAGAAGCACCCAACGTAGTGATGCACAAGCATTGATTGACGCAGGTAATTCTGACGTTGCAAACCCAGCACAGGTATGGGGCTCACCTGAAATTTCAGATGATTTAAAACTATTTTTCAACGCCGGTATTGATTTAGAGGGTGACACTGAAGCCTACTTGTTTGGTAACTGGTCAGAAAAAACAGTTGAAGGTGGCTTCTTTTTTCGTAACCCTAATACCCGAGGAGGCATATTCGCCGGCCCAACACTTGAAGATGGTTCAGCTTCTATTCTTACCGTTGACTTGACACCAGGTGCAACTGATAACTCGGCTTGTCCAGTGGTTGCTATTGTCGATAACGCGCCTGACGCTGCAGCACTTGCCTCTTTATCCGGTGCTAATTGTTACGCACATAACCTAAGATTTCCCGGTGGTTTCACGCCTTTCTTTGGTGGTGATGTCGTTGACTTATCCTTGTTTGTGGGAACACGTGGCGCATTTAGTGACGGGACACTCTATGATTTTAGTGCCGGTGTAGGTGAGCACTCAACAGAATTTCGTATAGGGAATACCATCAATTCGTCTTTAGGACCTGATACGCCTACTCAGTTTACGCTAGGTGCCTATGCACAATTGGAAAAATCAATGAATGCTGATTTTTCTAAAGAGATCCTTGGGGCAATGGGATTTGAGTCCATAGTCGCATCATATGGAGTAGAGTTTAGACAAGAGACCTTTACTATTACCGCAGGTGTTGTGGCGTCGTTTAAATTGGGGCCCTATGTTGACCAAGGTTTTAGTATTGGCTCCAATGGTTTTCCTGGGTTTAAACCAGCCGATGCTGGCTCGTTATCACGCACCAGTAAAGCCGCGTATTTTGATACTGAGGCGCATATTACTGAGGAGTTTTTACTCCAAGCTGCATTCAGATGTGAAGATTATAGCGATTTTGGCTCCAACTTTAGCTGGAAACTAGCGAGTATTTACGATCTATCTGATTCATTCAAACTTCGAGGGTCTGTTGGTACTGGCTTCCGTGCATCGACCATTGGACAAAGTAATGTGCGTAATGTGCAAACACAGTCTGTAAATGGTGTGTTGATTGATATCGCTATATTGCCTCCCACTAATGACGTTTCGGTTAAATTTGGTGGGGTAGAATTGACATCAGAAGAAGCGATGAGTTTTGCCTTTGGTGGTGTTTATCAAGACGGTGATTTCTTTCTTACGGTCGATTATTTCAACATCGAAGTAACCGAAAGAATTACCCAAACGTCAGAAATAGCATTAACTGACGCTGATCGCTCAGAATTAATAGCTTTGGGTGTCACTGATGCCATAAGTTTGAACAGTGTTAAGTTCTTCACCAATGACTTTGATACAACGACACAAGGTGTGGATATAGTCGCTAATTATTCGAATGAAGCTTTGGGTGGAGACATAGGATATGCGCTTGCCTATAACTGGACAGAAACCACAGTCGATAAATTTGGACCTAATGTGAATGAAACTAAACTTAACCGTTTAGAGCGTGGATTACCTGAGCATAAAGGGTCATTTATGGTAGATTATTCTGCCAATGATTGGACCCTAATGGCAAGAGCCAATTATTATGGCGAATGGTTCCAATTCTCTCCAGATATTACTGGCGATGTTGTCGTACTCTTAGATGCTGAATTTGCTTATAACTTTGATGGCGGAACAGCCGTTTCTGTTGGTGTGAATAATTTGACTGATGATAATGGTCCTGTTGCTGAAGGTGTCCCTAGTGGTCGTTCGTATGCTTCAACTTCACCCTACGGATTCAATGGTCGCTTTATGTATGCAAGAGTTTCACATCGTTTCTAAGCTAAGCTAATTTAAGTTAGTTTACATTTAGTTATGGAAGTAAAAACCAGTACTTAGATATTGGTTTTTACTTGTTGTGACATCCAACAGTCAGATGTTAAGATTTTTAAAAATAACCCAAAAGTGCTAGCCCATGATAAATAAAATAACCATTATCGGGGCGGGGGTGATTGGCGCAGCGACTGCGTTAACCTTGCAACAAAGAGGTCATGAGGTATTGCTACTCGATCGAGAGCGGCCATGCGCCGGCGCCTCATTTGGTAATGCGGGTGCAATAGTCAATGGTTCTTGTGAACCGACTGCCACACCAGGCATTTTCTTCGATGCCATCAAAATGCTCAGTCAATCCCATTCTCCTTTATCCATACGCCCCTCTTATTTACCAAAAATTTTGCCTTGGCTGATGCGTTTTATGTGGCAAAGTCGTACTTCTGCAGTCAACAACAATGCACTAAATTTGCATGCCTTATCACAACACGCTGTGCCAAGCTGGCGCAAATTAACTCAAGATACAACCCTTACTCAATGCTTCAATGGCAAAGGCTGGCTCAAAGTATATCAATCAGAACAGGCATTTGATGGGACCCTGAGTTCAAGACAACTCTTGGATCGGATGGGCACAAAATACCAATGCTTAAATGCGGCCGACATTCATGATCTTGAACCCCATTTGGCCCCATCGTTTCAGCGTGGGTTTTTCCAAGAAGATAGCTTAAATGTGAATGATCCCCAGCTACTGGTGCAAGGCATGGTTGACTTATTGGTGAAGCGTGGCGGTCATTATCAACAACTTGATATTGATTCAATACAGGACTGTAATGGTGTTATTCATCTTAAAGGTAAAAGTGGTGAATTACTCAGTCACAAAGTGGTGATTGCAACAGGTGCCTGGTCCCGAGGTCTGGCGAAACAATTGGGGGATGATATTCCCTTAGAGTCTGAACGCGGCTATCACTTGATGTTACCTGAATCAAGCCATTCACTGATTAGTAGGCCGATTGTCAATGGCGAAAATGACTTTGTATTATCACCTATGAACCAGGGTATACGCATGACAAGTCAGGTCGAACTTGCAGGTTTACATGCACCACCGAACTACAACAGAATTCGTCAACTCTTACCTTTGGTCAAACATATGTTACCTCAGCTTGAAACCCATGAAGAATCAGTCTGGTTAGGTCATCGTCCGTCACTGCCCGACTCTTTACCTGTTTTGGGACACTCCAGTAAGAGCAAACATGTTGTCTATGCCTTTGGTCATCAACACTTAGGTATGACATTAGCGGCAATTAGCGGTGATATTATTGCTGACTTACTCGGTAATAAAACACCCAAAGTGCCTCTTTTTCCTTATCGTGCCAATAGGTTTGGCTGGCACTGATGAATGTATTTATGTGTTGCCTGTGGCAATTTATTTTCTGTTTGTAGCCATGTACATTTTGAACGTTTTTTTGGTAAACGTTTAGGAGAGCGGAACTGTCCTTTATGCATGTCATATTTCATCAGTACACTCAAATGCCTGAAATTTTACTTGATCATAGGATGATTCGAGTTTACTCGTTATCGTTCGGAGAACATAAGATGTCTAAAAACATAACGAGAAGACAAGTCATAAAAATAGTCTCTGGTGTTGCCTTACTGCCCTTACAGCTTGTGGTACTGAGCTTAAACCAAGCAAAAATGTTGTTTTTGCCCATGGCGTGGCAAGTGGTGATCCAGACCAAAGCAGTGTCGTGATCTGGACGCGAGTAAGTGGCTTAACCACGCCTGTTAAGGTGGATTGGTTTGTGGCTTCTGATGCGACTTTTAAGCATGTTGTCTGCAGCGGGATCTTTCATACAGGCCGTGACCGAGATCATACAATTAAAGTTGTGGTGGATGATCTAGAGCCTGGCGAAACTTACTTTTATAAATTTGCAGTGGAAGATGCTATTTCGCCTACTGGGCAAACCCAAACCCTTCCTGTTGGACATGTTGAACAATTAGTCTTGGCAGTCACTACCTGCTCTAATTATCCTTTTGGGTATTTTAATGCTTATGATGCGATTGCAAAAGACGCTAATGTGCAAGACTTACTGGTCATATAGGGTGATAGCCATAGTTTCTGGCAGAATCAGTTGTTCGATGACAAGGGACAATCAATGGGGGTGGAACTTGGCGCAACTGGCGTGACTTCACCTCGCTCTATTATGGAAAGTCTAGGAGGGGAGGTCATGCAGCGCTTCGACGCACTCAATACTGCTAATAACCAAGAGATCATTTTGAGTGATGGCGCCACCTTGGCTTTATTCGTCTCGAAGTCAATCACAAGGGTGCATGTGGGGAGTATGTGACTGTGTCAAATGTAGGATCACGCACCTATGACACTCAGGTACTGCGCACTGTCGATATACTTAATCAAGATGGTTTACTGCGATATGAATAATATAAAAACACCTATAAATGACAGCACATTTGGCCTGGTCATCAACCATTGATGCCCTCACAGGGTTTAATTCTATATAACGATGACTTGCATGAGGTAGATTTGTTCTTGCACAAGGCATGAACTAAACCACCCCTTCCACAGTCCACCTGCTCGTTTATAACGGCGATTAAAATATGCTACACACCTTCGACCAAGGGACTGCATCATCTGAGAAATACCATTAACATAACTTGGGGTGCACAAAAGATGAACATGATTGGTGATTAACACCCATCCATGAACATTAACTTAAAGTGACTTTGACTGCTTTTATTCCTGAGTAGGTGATAAATGCGATGCGGCCTGAAAGGGATAGCTATTGGTGACACGCCCGATACTACGAATGGAATGTGCCACCAATGGGCTAGGGATCTTGATGGGAATAAGGCCTTAAAAATAATGTTTTAGATGTCAAATGAAAGAGCTTTCCCTTTGAATCGCAACCCAGGCTTCGATATCTTTACCGACTTTTATCGGGAGCACTCTCCAAAACATAATGAAAGGGGTGCCATCTTTTTTGTAATTGATGGCCTTTCCTTCAAATTCTGTTCCTGTTTTCAACGCTGCAGTGAGACGATCGATAACCTTTTCGTCGGTACCTACGCCTTGGAGGATCCGCGGAGTTTTTCCGATGACCTCTGACGAGTCGTAACCTGTGAGTGTCTTAAAGGCTTTATTTGCATAGGTGATTTCCCCTTCAGTTGACGCGTCGGTTATCAAGACTGAGTCAAAACTATTCTCCACCAGTACCTTCAAAAGTGCCAGGTTGGTTTCAGTTTTCACAAGGATTTCTGTTGTGTAGTGCATTTTTATTTACTGTAATAAGAATTTAGCCTTAGTACGCAGTGATAGAGTGTTTGGGTCACCGATGTTCTGAATAATTAAATCGAGTCAGAGTCAGTTTAAAGCCTTGATAATCGATAGTGTCAGTGACGTTGATTTATCAAATTTTTAATGACCGCTTATGGCCCAGGCTGTGTAATAACTATCAGAAGTTAGAACTTGTTGAAACAATTCTCCACAAAGCCTATTGTTTTGAAGTAAAAATTCATCCTAAAGTCCACATTCACAACTAAATCGACAACTTAAAGAATATAAATACCCACCGGTCATCAAGAATTCGAATTTTTAGACCCTGGGCATAACATGGACAAAGAATGATAGTTTGTAAACGACGTATTTAAAATATCGAGGTCTCAGAAGTAGCGCATTGCTTGAACGTTATTAAACGAATTATTTACTGAGAACAGGAGCGCGCTTCAAGGCCACGAATAATATAACAGTCGCCAAAGGCATTACCGTTTTTTCCTGTATCTAAACTCACCTCTAATTGAGAACACAAAATTGCTCGTAAATCGTGAGGTTCAGACTCATCAATCGGGTCTTTGGTCAGTACCCTAATGGTTTGCGGGATATAACATATTTCAGCCTGACATCTAATACCCCCTGAGTGCTCGACTTTGTGTATTGAATTTCTCAGAGGGTTAATTTTGTTCTGTGCTAATTGTTGTGGTGCACATTTCACACCATCAAATTTTGCGTGTTCTGCATCGGCTGGAGCGGTAGATGTGGATAAAGCTAATGTGGTGAGTAAAGCTACAGAGCCCAACTGCAATGGTGTGGTGTGTATCCTTTCAATTTATCTACGTTTTAATCAATTGGCGTTAACGCTAAATTATCAAATTTTATCCCAGACCAACCTGTGAGAATAAAGTGACGGATGTTGGTGTGGTCACCTCCAGTCGGGTTGGCCAATACATCATCACGATAATAACGTCCAAATAAATGCAGTGTTTTGGTCTCACTTAAAGCATGTAATTGAGCAAAGTGGAAAATCTTGCAAGAACCTTCATTACTGCCTGCTACATTTTGCAATTTTCCATTGCTAAAACCCACTGGTGTATAACTATAAAATTGATTAATCACCTGCATAACGCTTGTAAACTCCACTGTGTCTGGAGCTTGGTGCAACTGGATGATCAAATCATTTATAGTCGTCAATTTATTTAAAGTCATAGTGTGCCCAGTTTTTTAGATGGATGAAAAGAAAAGGTTAATTGGCAATCAATATGTTTGAGTATTTTATTAACAAACATCGGTGTGGCAACTGTCTTTTGGGTATGTGTTGATATAACCGTAATAAGAATATCGCAGTCTTGAAAAGGTATTTGCTGGCGAACATAAAAAATATTTAAGTCGTCTAAATTATCTAAACCTTGATCCAAACCAACAGAGCCAACAAAACAACTTTTTTCGGGATGAGGCGCGTAAGTTACCCCAGCGACTTCTCTGAGCAGTGTGATAGCTTGAAATTTATCTAGATTTAACAGGCGAAAAGTCACGTCTATTTTGATATTAAGCACTCCTAAAACCTGATGATACACAGACGTAATGTGCAGAATAAACTGCCTTTAATTATATTCTAACTGTTGCATCAATATCGAATTATATGCTGTTTTGTCCTAAGACAAATAAAATATAATTCAGATATTAAGGAAGACTGAATCTATTCCTGTGAATAATTGAAGTGAAGTCACAATGATACTTTTAGTTTAAGCTATTGAAGAGTCAGACCCATGGAGTAAATATGAAAATAGTGATTGGAAAATTCAGCAGTGAACCTTTTCATGCTTTATCAAAAAAAGAAGTCAGTTTGTTATTAAAAATAGTACCTCAGGAGTGGGAGGAACTGGTGTCCAGTGTGGTATTGAGTTCAAAGATATTTAAGAAAACTAAGCTTGTAAAACCAGTGGAATATACACCCACAACTCAACAGTTATCGATTTATTCAAGAGGCTTAGTACGAGACGATATTGCTAGACTAGTGTTGCTTGAATTAGCCTTAGTGAGTGGCGAGTTAGAGAAAACTCAGTCTGATAAAGTCTCCAACCTAAACACAGTGATTAAACCTTATATGGACAAATTTTTGAAGGCTAGGGTATAGCCAATAAAAAACCGGCTTTTGCCGGTTTCACATTGATACTTTTAAAAGCGAGTAGTTTAAGCTGAAGCCTTAGATGGTCGCCCAGCTTGCTTACGCAAATTCTCAGTGAGTAGCTTCTTTCGAATACGCGTACTGACAGGCGTCACTTCAACCAACTCATCGTTATCGATGAATTCAAGCGCTTGTTCCAATGACATGACAATCGGCGGCACTAAGCTTTGTGCTTCGTCGGTACCTGATGCACGAACGTTAGTGAGCTGCTTACCTTTTAGGGCGTTAACCGTCAGGTCATTTTCTCGAGTGTGGATACCAATCACCATGCCTTCATACACTTCAACACCGTGGCCGATGAATAACCGTCCACGACTTTGCAAGTTAAATAAGGCGTTAGTCAGTGCTTTACCGGTTGCGTTGGCAATCAATACGCCATTCTTACGCTGACCGATTTCGCCGCCTTTATGGGGGCCGTAATGATCAAAGGTGTGGTACATCAAACCAGAACCTGACGTCATGGTCATAAAGTCAGTTTGGAAACCAATCAAGCCACGGCTAGGGATCATAAAGTCCAGACGTACACGGCCTTTGCCATCGGGTGACATATTAGTTAATTCACCTTTACGTGTACCAATCTGTTCCATAATAGTACCTTGATGTTGTTCTTGAACATCTATGGTCACTGTTTCGAAAGGTTCGTGAGTCACACCATCCACTTGTTTCAGAATCACTTCTGGACGAGAAACGGCTAGTTCATACCCTTCACGACGCATGTTTTCAATCAATATACCCAAGTGAAGTTCACCACGGCCAGAAACACGAAATTTATCTGGATCAGACGTTTCTTCGACTTTAAGTGCCACATTGTGGATCAACTCGGTTTGCAAACGTTCATGGATATTACGTGATGTCACGTATTTACCTTCTTTACCTGCAAAGGGAGAGTTATTGACTTGGAAGGTCATGATCACTGTTGGTTCATCAACAGAAAGAGGCGGTAAGGCATCAACTGCACTTGGGCAGCAGACAGTATCGGAGATTTTAAGCTCACCTAAACCTGTAATAGCAACAATGTCACCCGCGTCACCAGAACTGACATCTAGGCGCTGTAGCCCTAAATAACCTTGTACTTGCCCGATTTTACCGTTACGGCTTTTGCCATCAGCACCAATAATAGTGACCTGTTGGTTAGGCTTAACCGAACCACGTGTAATACGCCCTATCCCAATGACACCTACATAAGAGTTGTAATCAAGTTGAGACATTTGCATTTGTAATGGGCCGTTCATATCGGCAACAGGTGGCTTAACATGTTTGATGATAGTTTCAAATAAAGGTGTCATGCTATCGCTAGGTACATCTAAATCGTTGGTAGCCCAACCATTTATGGCTGATGCGTAAACCACTTCAAAATCTAACTGGTCGTCAGTTGCGCCTAAATTATCGAACAAATCAAATACCTGGTCCAGTACCCAACTCGGACGAGCACCTGGTTTATCAATTTTATTAATCACAACGATAGGTTTTAGACCTTGAGCGAAGGCTTTTTGTGTCACAAAGCGCGTTTGTGGCATAGGGCCTTCTTGTGCATCTACCAATAATAAGACTGAATCGGCCATAGACATCACACGCTCTACTTCGCCACCGAAATCAGCGTGTCCTGGCGTGTCTACTATATTGATGCGGTATTCGTTCCATTTAATGGCGGTGTTTTTCGCAAGAATGGTAATACCACGTTCTTTTTCAATATCGTTTGAGTCCATCACACGTTCTTCGGCTAGGCCGCGGCTCACTAGAGTGCCTGATTGTTGTAATAACTTATCAACTAGGGTGGTTTTGCCATGATCAACGTGGGCTATAATAGCTATGTTCCTCAAATTTTCGATTGAGGTGTTTGATGAACTCATAGTTTTTTCTCTGTTAGGGCCACATATTCGTCTTGAATGACTATCTACTTATTAAAGTAATATGTAGCTAAATTGGTGAAATTTTGTGCGCACGAAGTATACAGTCTAAAATAGTAAAGTCGTCAAGTCATTTGAACATTAAAATCATATAAAATATTTTACTGAGACATCCATAGTAACTTCATTCATGATACTTTAGGATAAATTATAATAGTTTTTATTGTAAGTTGAACTCACACTAAGCCGTTTATACACATCTACATTTGGATCAAGAACGTTTTCATAAATTAGCCCCGTTTTGGCAATATATCATCGAGAATAGACATGAAAACCTTATGGAAAAGTGGTTATAGAGCTATAGCAAAAAGTGTAGAACAGATGAAAAGGTTGGTTTTTGAAATGTGATACATACGCAGCGGGAGATGGCAGTATGCAAAATATGTGCTGTGGATTGTAAACTTCGCCGTAGCCAAAAAAAAACCGGCTTTCGCCGGTTTCACATTGATACTTTTAAACGCTTTTCGCTCAAGCCTTAGCCGGTCGCCCAGCTTGCTTACGCAAGTTCTCAGTCAGTAGCTTCTTACGAATACGCGTACTGATAGGCGTCACTTCAACCAATTCATCATTATCGATGAATTCAAGCGCTTGTTCTAATGACATAACAATAGGTGGCACTAAGCTTTGTGCTTCGTCGGTACCTGATGAACGTACGTTAGTTAATTGCTTACCTTTTAGGGCGTTAACCGTTAGGTCATTTTCACGAGCGTGAATACCAATCACCATGCCTTCGTATACTTCAAGACCGTGGCCAATAAATAAACGTCCGCGACTTTGTAAGTTAAACAAGGCGTTAGTCAGTGCTTTACCGGTTGCGTTGGCAATCAATACGCCACTCTTACGCTGACCGATTACGCCACCTTTATGGGGGCCGTAATGATCAAAAGTGTGGTACATCAAACCAGAGCCTGAGGTCATGGTCATAAAGTCAGTTTGGAAACCAATCAAGCCACGGCTAGGGATCATAAAGTCCATACGAATACGGCCTTTGCCATCGGGTGACATATTAGTTAATTCACCTTTACGTGTGCCAATCTGTTCCATAATAGAACCTTGATGTTGGTCTTCCACATCTATGGTAACCGATTCGTAAGGTTCGTGGGTCACCCCATCCACTTGTTTCAGAATCACTTCTGGACGAGAAACGGCTAATTCATACCCTTCACGACGCATGTTTTCAATCAATATGCCTAAGTGAAGTTCACCACGACCAGATACGCGGAATTTATCTGGATCAGTCGGTATTTCTTCCACTTTAAGTGCCACGTTGTGGATCAACTCGTGTTGCAAACGTTCAAGGATATTACGTGAAGTCACGAATTTACCCTCTTGTCCAGCAAAAGGAGAATTATTGACCTGGAATGTCATGGTGACTGTTGGTTCATCAACAGAAAGAGGCGGTAAGGCAACAACTGCATTTGGATCACAGACGGTATCGGAAATTTTAAGCTCACTTAAACCTGTGATAGCAACAATATCACCAGCGTCACCAGAACTAACTTCGAGGCGCTGTAGCCCTAAATAGCCTTGAACTTGTCCGATTTTACCATTACGAGTTATGCCATCAGCACCAATAACAGTGACTGCTTGGTTAGGCTTAACCGAACCACTAGTAATACGTCCAATACCTATTACACCCACATAAGAGTTGTAATCCAATTGCGATATTTGCATTTGTAATCGGCCGTTAATATCAGCAGCAGGTGGCTTAACGTGTTTGATGATAGTTTCAAACAAAGGTGTCATGCTATCGCTAGGTACATCTAAATCGTTGGTTGCCCAGCCATTTATAGCTGATGCGTATACCACTTGAAAGTCGAGTTGATCGTCAGTTGCGCCTAAGTTGTCGAACAAATCAAATACTTGATCCATAACCCAATCAGGACGTGCGCCTGGCTTATCAATTTTGTTGATAACAACGATTGGTTTTAAACCTTGAGCAAATGCTTTCTGTGTCACAAAGCGCGTTTGTGGCATGGGGCCTTCTTGTGCGTCTACCAATAATAAGACTGAATCGGCCATAGACATCACACGCTCTACTTCGCCACCGAAATCGGCGTGTCCTGGCGTGTCAACTATATTGATGCGGTATTCGTTCCATTTAATGGCGGTGTTTTTCGCAAGAATGGTAATACCACGTTCTTTTTCAATATCGTTTGAGTCCATCACACGTTCTTCGGCTTCGCCGCGACTTTCTTCTAACGTCCCCGACTGTTGTAATAACTTATCAACTAAGGTGGTTTTACCGTGGTCGACGTGGGCAATTATCGCTATGTTCCTCAAATTTTCAATTGAGGTGTTTGATGAACTCATAGTTTTTTCTCTGTTAGGGCCACACATGTGTCACTTAAGACCATTACTCGCTAAAGTAACACGCAGCTTAGTTACTGAAATTTTATGGGCGCGGATTGTACAGTTTTAAGCGACATTTAGCGAACTTCAAATGCATATTGCTTTAAATAAAGAAAGGCCAACAATTATGCAACGTAGCGTTAACATCTTGGCAATAATTTGAGTCATTAAAGTGCGGGCGACTTAATATGGTGCTGCAATGCTCTTTTATGGTGCGTTGCATGCTATATTTTTCGTTTACGCTATGCTAAAAAAACATAAACAAAAGGCATTCCAATAACTTATGTATGTGGCATGATTATCGCTTCACCTAGTAACGCTTTAGTATTTGGGTTATTTGACTCCCACTAATACATTTATACTTTTAATCTGGAGGACTCCATGTCAGCACAAAAGGCCTTAGACCTTATTAAAGAAACCGAAGCTAAATTTGTTGATTTACGCTTTACCGATACTAAAGGTAAGGAACAGCACGTTTCTATCCCAACTCATCAAATAACTGAAGACTTCTTCGAAGAAGGCAAAATGTTTGATGGTTCTTCTATCATAGGTTGGAAGGGCATTAACGAATCAGACATGATTTTGATGCCTGACGGTGAAACGGCAGTACTTGACCCTTTTGCTGAAGAAACACAAATTAACATCCGTTGCGACATTTTAGAACCTATGACTATGCAAGGTTATGACCGTGATCCTCGTTCTGTTGCTCGTCGCGCAGAAGAGTATTTGAAGTCTACCGGTATCGGTGACACTGCGTTATTTGGCCCTGAGCCAGAATTTTTCTTGTTTGACGATGTACGTTTCCATACAGATATGGCTGGCTCTTTCTTCAAAATTGATTCTAGCGAAGCCAAGTGGAATTCAGGCTCTGAGTTTGAAGAAGGCAATATGGCGCATCGCCCTGGTGTTAAAGGTGGTTATTTCCCCGTTCCTCCAGTCGATTCAGCTCATGATACCCGCGCTGCTATGTGTATGGTTATGGAAGAAATGGGCTTGACTGTTGAAGCACATCACCATGAAGTTGCCACTGCTGGTCAAAACGAAATTGCATGTCTTTTCAATACGTTAGTTAAGAAAGCTGATGAAGTGCAAATCTATAAGTATGTGGTACATAACGTGGCACATGCTTACGGACAAACGGCTACCTTTATGCCTAAACCTATTGTTGGCGATAATGGTTCTGGCATGCATGTACACCAATCTATTTCTAAAAATGGCAAAAATATTTTTGCTGGTGACAAGTATGCTGGTATGTCTGAAGAAGCCTTGTTTTACATTGGCGGTATCATCAAACATGCTCGTGCAATCAACGCTTTCACTAACGCTTCTACTAACTCTTACAAGCGTCTAGTGCCTGGATTCGAAGCGCCTGTTATGTTGGCATATTCTGCACGTAACCGTTCTGCTTCTATCCGTATCCCTTTTGTGACAACAGATAGAGCTCGTCGTATTGAAGTGCGTTTCCCTGACCCTACTGGTAATCCTTATTTAGCATTCACTGCTATGCTGATGGCTGGCCTTGACGGGATCAAAAACAAAATTCATCCTGGCGATTCAATGGACAAAGACTTGTATGACTTGCCTGCTGAAGAAGCAGCCGCTATCCCAAAAGTATGTAGTTCATTTGAGCAAGCTTTGGAAGCCCTTAACAACGACCGTGAGTTCTTAACAGCCGGTGGTGTTATGTCTGACGACTCGATTGATGCCTATATCGCGCTTAAGAGCGAAGAAGTACAGTTACTTAACATGTCAACTCACCCAGTTGAGTTTGATATGTACTATAGCGTTTAGGTTGACTGTCTTAGATAGTTATTAAAATAAATAACAAGCCCGCATTTGCGGGCTTTTTTTTACCTGTAATAAGGCTACACTTAATTTTACTGGTTATGCGGCAGTTAAAAATGGCGTTGATTAAAAAAGAGACGCTGATATTTGGAGTCACAATCTGTTATGAAATTTGCCCTTGTATTATGTTTATTATTATTGTGCATGAGTGTCTGCGCACAGGTGATCTATAAAACAATAAAGGCTGATGGCAGTGAAGTGTTCAGTGATGTACCTAGCGATGGTGCTGTACCCGTTAACCTATCCTCTATGAATAATGCTGTTGTTCCCGCTCTAAATAATGCTGCAAGCCAAACAACTAGCCGACTTAATCCAGTAAAAAAACGCAGTCCTGAAGTGCTGTATCTTGTGTCTATTCGTTCCCCCGCTGCTGAACAAACATTGCGTGATAATTCCGGTGCGGTAACCATTAACGCAGAAGTGGTACCTAAAATATCTGGAAAATTTCAATTAGTTATTGATAATCAGATAGTTAAAACCCAATCAAAAAGTAAATTTCAATTAGAAAATGTTAATCGAGGCGCTCACACCATTCAAATACATTTTCTTGACAACTCAGGCAAGATCCTTGCATCGTCTAAGCAGCAGACCTTTTATCTGCAAAAAGCTTCTGCTCTGATCAATGCTAACTAATATAAATCGGTCTATTTTATAAAAAGTAGTATCTATATCACAGCAGCTAAATAATACTTTGCACTATATAAGTGCATGAAATGTTGAATTTATGTCTGAATCTGTCGCTAATGAAAATATACTCGATAACCTATCGACTGCCGTGCTTGTGTTAGATAAAAAATTGATTGTTCAATATGCCAATCATGCTGCACAAACTGTATTTGAACGTAGTTTGAATTTGTTAATTGGTTGTTCATTCAATCAGTTTATAGCCTCTTCGAGCCTCGATTTTGAACGCTTTCAAAATTCTATGGCATTTGGTGACGTTTATTCTGACAGTGAAGTCACCTTCAAATTTACTGATGGTCGACACACTCAGGCTGACGTCTCTGTTACCCATATACGGGAAAACCAAGACAAACGATTATTAGTCGAAATCAGACTGGTAGAACAACAGCAAAAAATCAGTCAAGAAAACCGCCAATGGGCGCAACAGCAGGCTGCCCGAGAGTTGGTGCGTGGATTAGCCCACGAAATAAAAAATCCCTTGGGCGGTATCAGAGGGGCAGCACAGCTGCTAGCTAAGCAACTACCGAGTGATGAGTTAAAAGAGTTTACCCACGTTATTATCGAACAATCTGATAGGCTCACCAATTTAGTTGATCGTTTATTAGGACCCAACCTGCGGCCAAATTTTGATTGGCAGAACGTGCATCAAGTGCTCGAAAAAGTATGTACTTTGGTACAACTTGATCCCAGCCATAATATTATTATAACAAAGGATTATGACCCGAGTATTCCAGATGTGTATTTGGATCAAGATATGCTGCAACAAGCGACATTAAATATAGTGCGCAATAGTGTACAAGTGTTGTCAGAACACCAGGAAATAGTAGGTGAAATCAAAATAGTGACTCGAATTGAACGCCAAGTGATCATTCATGGCGCTTGTTTCCCGCTATGTGTCAAAATTCAAGTTATCGACAACGGCCCCGGCATACCGACCAAACTTAGCAATACCCTATTTTACCCCATGGTTACCAGTAAAAAAGATGGTAATGGTTTAGGTTTATCTATTTCCCAAACTCTGATCGGTCATCATCGTGGAAAGATTGAAGTGGATAGTTGGCCGGGAAGGACAGCATTTACGCTTTATTTACCTATTGATAAAAAGTCACCCATTGATAAAAAGGATCCCCAGACATGAGTGCAGAACCCGTATGGATAGTCGATGATGACAGCTCGATTCGCTGGGTATTACAAAAAGCGTTACAGGCAGCGAATATTCCTTGTTTTAGTTTTGAAAACCCTCAAGACTTATTGTTGCAGTTAGAAACTGGACAACCCCCAGAAGTGATAGTGTCAGATATTCGTATGCCACAAATGGACGGCATGGTGTTACTAGGTGAGGTACATAAGCTTTTTGAAAATATCCCCGTGATCATCATGACCGCACATTCTGATTTAGACAGTGCGGTGAATGCCTATCAAAGTGGTGCATTTGAATACCTACCCAAACCCTTCGACATCGATGAAGCGGTGAGTTTAGTGCAGCGAGCGTTAACCCATGTGCGGGAGCAGTCTAGTAAAAATCAACCTCCTGAATTGGTCAAAGCGACTGAAATCATTGGTGAAGCTCCAGCTATGCAAGAGGTGTTTAGAGCTGTTGGGCGTTTGTCTCGTTCGAGTATTAGTGTGTTGATTAATGGTCAATCAGGCACAGGCAAAGAGTTAGTGGCGCATGCATTACATCGTCATAGCCCTCGCTCAGACAATACTTTTATCGCCCTGAATATGGCGGCGATACCGGCCGACCTGATTGAATCTGAATTGTTTGGTCACGAAAAAGGCGCGTTTACTGGGGCCCAAGCAGCAAGGCAAGGGCGTTTCGAACAAGCTAATGGCGGTACCCTGTTTTTGGATGAAATAGGTGATATGCCCATAGATGTGCAAACCAGATTATTACGGGTGTTAGCAGACGGGCAATTCTACCGAGTGGGTGGTCATAATCCCGTCACAGTAGATGTACGTATTATTGCTGCGACACACCAAAACTTGGAACAACGTGTATCTGAAGGTAAGTTTCGCGAAGATTTGTATCACAGATTAAATGTCATTCGAATTCATATTCCCACCCTCAGTGAAAGGCGTGAAGATATTCCCATCTTGGCAGCGCACTTTTTGCAAAAAGCGGGGGCAGAACTAGCCGTTGAGGTTAAATCTCTTAGTAAAGAGACTAAAAACGTACTTTCCAACTTACCCTGGCCAGGAAATGTGCGTCAGCTTGAAAACATGTGTCGTTGGTTAACAGTGATGGCGAGCGGTCAAGAAGTGCTACCTCACGACTTACCGCCAGAAATTAAACAACAACCGGTATCAACAGAAAAAACTGCTGAGGCTGTTAACTGGCAAACACTTCTTGCTAGTTGGGCTGATACCCAGTTGCAGTCGGGTCATAATAATATTCTAGATGATGCGATTATGAGTTTTGAACGTATTTTGTTAGAGCGTGCTTTACACTTCACACATGGTCATAAACAAGATGCGGCTAAACGTTTGGGTTGGGGTAGAAATACACTGACTCGTAAACTCAAAGAATTAGATATGTAACCAGCCAATGACAACCAGATCCATGATCTAGTTGTCACTATAGCTTAAGTAACCCGAATTTCAGGTTAAGTTTACAGTTTACTGGTGGCTAATTTCACCGCAAATCCAATAAACACTATTCCTGATAAGTAATGTAGGTATTTTCTAAAATGAAAATTCACCCATGTCGCCTTTGTTATATGCACAATACAAGCGATGATATAAAGCCAACAAGCATTCATACATGCATGGTAACTAACACTAAGCTCCTAAAATGCACTGAATCTGACAGACCAACAAATTCTGGGAATGCGGCAAGGTAAAACAGGGATACTTTAGGGTTTAACTCATTGGTTAGAAAACCTTCAAAAAAATTGCCTAGGTTGGAGTATTCAGCCGATGCGTCCGGTTTAAGGGTATTTTCTTTTAACTGAACTGTAAAATTGATTTGCAGTCAATAATCATCTGTTACTTGGCTCTTTCATTCGTTAATAATGTTGCCATTGCACTATTAAAGGCCTGCATCCACTTTGTTGAAAACTGCCCTTTGGCGATACGGTTGATCTCGATGACCGCTTTTTTCTTAGGTCTTTGTAAATGGCTCTCATGGGCTCGCGTATGGGTGATGGCATCAAAGGTGTCTAGTATGGCCAATAACTTTGCTCCTTCGCAAATGTCGTCTTCTTTGATCCCCAGAGGGTAACCGCTGCCGTCAATTCGTTCGTGGTGTTGCATCACGATTTTACGGGCTTCGTTCCATTGATTGAGATTTTCTAGTAAGCGAGCACTTTTATAAACATGAGTACGCATCAGGTTAAATTCTTGATCTTCGAGCTTTTCCTGCTTATGTAGCACTGCAGTTGGCATAAAGGCCATACCAAAGTCATGCATATAACAAGCAACAGCAAGTTGCACTTCATCGATGGGTAAGCCTGCGATTTTATTGATGTAGCCAGCTAGCGTGGCGATCCTATCACCCCTGCCTTCCCAATACTTAGAGCGTTTTTCTATCGGTTTCATCAATTCACGAAAGAACACCAGATCTTCACGTTCGTCGTTAGAAATAACTTTAGGAATGCCTGTTGTTGCTATGCTAGGAGGCGCAGTAACCGCGGGTATTTCGCCGATATTTTCTCCTTTATCACCTAGATCAAGGCTAGGATCCAATATGACGACTGCTTTGGCTAACAATTGTTCATGATCGGCGCCATTTTCAGGGGTAATATGTTTAATCGCGTCAACAAGTCGCTGAAACATCTCCTCATCATACTGAGCTTGCCCAGTTTGAATACAGCTTTGCACGAATACTTTGACTTTATCCATGATCAACAACACCAAGTCACTCATATTACTGGTGTAGTAAATTTGTCCTTTTCGTAAATAATCCAGAAGGTCTTCGGCGTATTGTAGAAGTGGGATAAGCGGCGAAAAATTAACGAGTCCTAAGTCGCCTTTGATGGTGTGGATTGAACGAAAAAGTGAACGTTGTAATTCGTTATCTTCTGGCTTTAACTCCAATTCAATTAAGGTTTGTTCACTGGCCTCATAAAGTTCGTTAATTTCTTCCAATAGGTCGTTGAGGATATCTTCATCGAGATCTTCATGTGTAAACGTTTGCATAGAATGAATAGCCTTAATGATTAAAAGTATTGATACTTTGTTAGTATCGGCTAATTAAGAATTTTATTCATATATTTGTGCTCGAACAAAAACGCTAAAATATACCAACTTATAAATCAAGTGCTATAAGTGTTTTAGCTAGTGACTAAAAATGCGTATACTCTGAAGCCAATACATTGATCAGGATAAGTCTTGTTAGCACTTTTACGAATAGTTGCGATATTCTTTTATTTTTTGCTGATCAACCTAGTACTCATATTGATTTGTTTGGTACGGCCTTTTCACCGGGATAACGTACACGCTGCTGGTGCTTTGTACAGCTCTGTTTCTGTTCTGTTGGGATTGAAAATTGAAATTCGCGTACCAGATAGCGTCAAGCAAGGTGGGCCGTACGTCTATATTGCTAATCACCAAAATAGTTATGATTTATTGACTATTTGCGGTGCGACACAAAAAGGGACTGTTACTGTAGGTAAAAAAAGCCTTAAGTGGATACCTGTGGTTGGCCAAATCTATTGGTTAACAGGTAACATTATGATCGACCGAAAAAACTCAAGTCGTGCTCATGACACCTTACAAGGTACAGTGCAAAAAATTCAAAAAAATCGTCTATCTGTGTGGTTTTTCCCTGAGGGAACACGTAGTTATGGTCGCGGATTGTTGCCCTTTAAAACAGGTGCGTTTCGCATTGCCGAAGCTACCAATGAACCCATAGTAACGATTACTGCAAGCCGATTATATGATAAAATAAGATTAAACAGGTGGAACAATGGCACGTTATTAATCGAACTGTCAGAGCCGGAGTTTATGGATGAACATCAATCTATTAAACAAAATGCTGAATATTTTCATCAGAAAATGCAACAACAGATTAAAAAAGTAGATGCAGAAGTAGACAATAAAATCGGGTAACCCGCTTAGCTCAGAGGCAAATTTTATGAATTCACAAGACACATCCGAACTAGCAGAATGGCATGAGTTTAACCAAGAAACTATCGAAGCATTGATCGAAGATGGCAGTGATGCCAGTCAAGCACATACCATTGAATATCACTTCGCTAGTGCTGACTTTGACGTATTAGAAAAAGCTGCCGTTGATGTCTTTAAAGCTGGTTTTGAAGTGGGTGATGCCGAAGAGTTAGAGTTGGAAGATGGTGAAGAAGTCTTTTGTTTTGATGCCGTGGTCGAACGTATGTTGAATGCAAATCTAATCAACCAAGATACTGACAAGCTTTTTGCTATTGCCATCAAGCATGATGTAGATTACGACGGCTGGGGCACGTTTTTTATTGAAAAATAATGACTACTCATTCGATTGAAAAATAAAATAATGACACAAAAATGACATTATTTTACCTAAAAAATGCAATAAAACTATCATCTAAACGTCAATAAAATTACATCTCCAGTTCACATTGCACATTCATATTACGTCCCAGAAAAAACATTAAATGGGACAATACAGAATGAGTACTAACACACTATCCAACTTAGCTTTATCTATATCTGTTGCACTGGGTACCTGTGCATTTATGGCTCCTGCCCTAGCGGCAGAAGCGTCAGAAGAAAACATGGAGTCGATCACTGTGGTTGGCAGAAGTGTATCTTATGCTAACAACCAAACATCAGACGAAATGATGAAGCAGCAGACATCCATGACCAGTGTATTGGCTGCTATTGATAATTTGCCAGGAGTACTAATTAACGAAGGTGATACTTTTGGTGCTGACGATTGGTCCACCAGTATTTCTATTCGTGGCTTCCAAGTTGATTTATCTCAACAGCAGATTGGTATGACCATAGATGGCATTGCCAATGGTAATTCCAATTATGGTGGTGGCGCCAAAGCTAATCGTTATATTGATACCGAAAACTTAGCCAGAGTCGATGTGTCGCAAGGTACTGCAGATATTGCTTCTCGTTCACATGAAGCATTAGGTGGTACCCTTGATTTTGTTACTTTGATGCCTGGTGTAAACGAGCGTTTGGTAGTTAGTACTTCATTTGCCGAGTTTGATGGTAGAAAATTTTTTGCACGTTATGAAACCGGCGAAATAGCGAAAGATACTTTCGCATGGTTCAGTATGTCTAACCAAGAAAGTAGTGACTGGATGGATCAAACTGCTGAAAATGTACGTGACCATTTTGCTGCAAAAGTGATTAGCACTATCGGTGACGTTAATTTGACTGCTTATGCATCTTATGACGATACTCATGAAGACAACTACCAACGTATCTATGGTTTAGCGCAATTTGAGCAAAACTCTAGCTGGGATCAACTGACTAGCGAGTGGACAGGTATTCCTTACCAAGATCAAGCTTATCGTCGTGGTTGGTCTACGTTAAGAGAAAACTTTTTTATGTACCTGAAGGCTGATTTTACAGTCGGTGAAGTGGCATTGAGTACCAATGTTTATTATCACAATAACGAAGGTCGTGGTGACTGGGTGCCACCGTATTTGGTTAACGTTACTGATGACGGAGAAGGGAACGGCAATTCTGAGGTGTTGTCTGGCAACACCGCTTATGGTGGTGACATTTTAGGGCAAATTTTCTTTGTTGACAGAGCAGGTGTGCAGCTTAGTCCTATCGATGGTTGTGCCAGTTCTATTAGTTTCCCTTACGGAGGCGCAGGCGCTGAGTATGACCCAGGTTGTCATGAACAAGGGGCTATTCCAGTGGGTTCATATCGCACCACTAATTATGGAAAATCGCGTATTGGTATCAATGGTGACTTTATATGGGATGCGCGTATAGCCGATATGGACAATACGCTACGCGGTGGTTTCTGGTATGAAGATTACACGCGTGATGAAACTCGTAGTTGGCAGAAAATTATTGATTCGGCGACTAGTTACCGTTTTGATGAAACCCCTTATTGGGTTCAGTACGATCGCGAATTTCCAGTAGAAACCACGATGTTTTACCTTGAAGACCAACTTGATTTGGGCTTTGCTAAAGTTCACTTTGGTATCAAGCAGTTTTTTGTTGATGTATCGAAAAACGACAGATTTAATTCAACCAACGATCAGGGCGTATCTTCGGATTCAGACTTACTCTTCTCAGCCGGTTTTGTGGTACCTTTACCTGTTAATGGACTTGAGATGTTCGCTGGTTTTGCACAAAACTATGCTTCAATCAAAGATGCGGTGTTAGAGCGTGATGATTCAGATTTAAGTTTGGTTAAACCAGAAACTGCGGACAACTTTGATCTGGGTCTGCGTTATTCTTCGAGAAAAGTAAGCGCTAGCTTGACTTATTACGCCACTAAATTTGACGACCGGATCAACTTTGTGAGTAATGAAACTGTAACAGGTATCGACTTCTTAGAGTCGGCTGCTGGTGGTTATATCAATGACGGTGGCATAGAGTCGACAGGCTTTGAAGCATCGTTAAGTTACCAACTTTCTGAAAACTTCAGCGTGTATGGGTCTTATACCAACAATGATTCAGAATATACCGACGCCGAGTATTTAGGTAATGGTGTCATTGGTGCTGCTGAACAAATGGGCGTTGTCAGTATCAATTGGGTACGTGGTAACCATTCTGCTGGCCTGAGCACAAAATATGTTGGCGAACGTTGGATAAATCAAGCAAATACTGCTGCTGTAGAAGCGTATACAGTCAGTGATTTTTACTTTGGTACTTCCATTGATGACTTTGGTAGCAGTATTGAGTCGATTGACATTAACTTCACCATCAACAACCTGTTTGATGAAAGTTACCTTGGTACTATTGCCACTAATGCAGCATGGATAGGTGCCCCTCGTACGGTTGCCCTAAATATAAAAGCTTCGTTTTAAATAAATTTCCCTGTGTGTCACTTTTGGGACGAGCTTATACTCGTCCTTTTTTTTGCCTAATGAGAGTGAATTTAAAATGAAATTAATCTTTTTTTTTGGTTTATGCTGCTTTGTCTTAACGAGCAAAGCTGCCGATAATTTATTATTGGTTAGTATTGATGGATTGCGTTGGCAAGAAGTATTTCAGGGGTATCAGGATGATGTGCTTAATTTAGAAACATTTAAGGAACAAAAAGCAGGCTTAGTTAAACAGTTTTCAGGCACAAATGCTGAGAATAAACGTCAGAAGCTGATGCCTTTTTTATGGAATGTATTGGCAAAAGAAGGGGTGTTAATCGGTAATCGTAATCTTGGTTCACAGATGCAAGTCACAAACGGTTATTGGTTTTCGTATCCTGGTTACAATGAGTTGTTAACAGGAAAAGCTGACCCGAACATTGATTCAAATAAAGCCATCGACAATCCCAATACCACTATATTGGAATGGCTAAATAAACAATCAGATTATCAAGGGAAAGTGGCAGCTTTTGGCAGTTGGGATGTGTTTCCTGCCATTATTAATCGGACACGCAGTGGTGTGCCTATTAATGCGGGTTTTGAATCTGCCGATTGGGCCGGTTTATCAGATAAAGCTAAGTGGTTAAATGCGATGCAAACACACATTCCCAGTCCTTGGCATAATGTGCGTTTAGATGCCTTTACCTTCGGATTTACTAAAGAATATATCTTGGCACATCAGCCAAAAGTGATGTATGTGGCACTAGGTGAAACAGATGACTTTGCTCATCAAGGTAATTACCCTGAATACTTGCGGGGTGCTAACCGATCCGATAAGTTTATTGCTCAGTTGTGGACCTTGTTGCAATCAATGGAGCAGTACCAAGACAATACCAATCTGATTATTACAGTGGATCATGGTCGTGGGAACTCAGCACAGTCATGGCAACACCATGCTAGCCCAAAGGCTGTGAAAGGTTATTTAAACGGATTAAAACAATATCAGGATGGCATACCCGGCGCAGATCAGATTTGGCTAGCCGCCATGGGGCCAGATGTGAAAGAATCAGTTGGAAGTCAGCAGACTCCAAACTTCACCTTGGATCAAGTTGCGGCGACTGCCGTGCAATTGCTTGGATTCGATTATCAGCAATTTGCAAAGGACATTGGCCAACCCTTACCGATAATCAAACAAAGGTAAATCATCATGAAATGTATCACTACCTGTATTTTATTTTTGATAACAATTAGTACAACATTGGCGGCTAAGCAGGTATCTGATGTGTCGATTAAAATTCTATTTGGGTCATGTTTACACCAAGATAAGCCGCAACCTATTTGGCAAGCGATGAACCAAGAACAAGCCGATTTGTTTGTACTACTTGGGGATAATGTTTACGGCGATACCGAAGATATGGCTCAGTTAAAAGCTAAATACGCTAAGCAATGGTCAAACTCGGGTATGCAAACCATGTTGGCGAATACCCCTACTATTGGTATATGGGATGACCATGACTTTGGAGAAAATGATGCTGGTGCAGAATACCCACAAAAAGAGGCGTCTCGGCAGATCATGCTTGATTATTTTAATGTGCCTACAGATAGCCCGAGACGCATTAGAGCAGATGGTATTTATACCAGTCATATTTTGACTCAATCCAATACAACAGTGCAGATTATATTGCCCGACTTGCGCTGGAATCGAAGCCCTCTTGAATCAGTAGGTAAGCTTAATTATATGCTCAGCAAAGCGCCTAATGATTTAGGACCTTATATACCGAGCAAAGATGAATCAGCCACTATGCTGGGTGAAGCACAATGGCAGTGGTTAGAACAACAATTACAACAACCTGCAGATGTGCGTGTTTTAGCGACTAGTTTACAATTTCTACCTGAGTTTTCTGGATGGGAATCGTGGGCAAACTTACCCCATGAAAGACAACGGTTTTTAGCCTTATTGGATAAATATAAAATAAATAATTTGGTGATCGTGAGCGGCGATACACACTGGAGTGAACTCAGCCAAATAACCCGAAAAAACGATAAGTCGTTGTGGGAAATGACAGCCTCTGGCCTTACTGAAGAATGGAAAAACGTTAGCCCCAATCAACATAGGGTAGGGGAGAGTTATGCCAAGGCAAACTACGGTGTGATTGAGCTATCAGGAAAACAACTAACCATGAGCATTAAAAATGTGTCTGGCAATACCGTTATGTCACACATAATCGAACTATAAAATCGAACTGACAAACCCTGGTCTTCAAAGGTAGACTTACACGTCACTCCCCTTATTTGGAATCACATATGAGAACGTGTTGCCTAGGTTTTATCTTAATGTTGCTGAATGTCATCACTGCACAGGCCAGAGAGAACGATGCAGAGATGACTATTGCTGATTCACAAGTGCGGCTTTTACAATCTGAAATTGTCAAACAAGAATACCAACTGCTGATTAAGACGCCCGCCGGTTATGGGAAAACAGATAAAACCTATCCCGTTATCTATTTTCTCGACGCTCAATGGGATTTCCCTTTGATGGTTTCTACCTATGGGCAATCTTATTATGATGGTTTTATACCAGAAGCCATTTTAGTCGGTATTCAATGGGGCGGTGAAAATCCCGACCCAAATTTATTACGCGCTAGGGACTTCACCCCAAGTCACATGGCTGCAGTTCCTAATTCAGGCGGTGCAGGCAAATTTTTGCAATTTATCAAACAAGAGCTCATTCCTTTCATGGGCAACGAATACCGCACCAATAACAACAGAGTATTGATGGGAAGCTCATATGGTGGTTTATTTACCTTGTATACTTTATTTAACGAGCCCAGATTATTTAACGGTTACATACCCACATCATCTGCATCCGCATGGGATAACAACCTTATTTATTCTTACGCTAAGGCTTTTGCTGAAAAGAAACTGACGCACCCAATCAGGCTTTATTCTGCCATAGGTGAATTCGATGACTTAATGCCTGTCTTTGATGATTTGTCGGCATTTTTTGTAAAGCAGAATTTCAAAGGGTTATCTTTTAAGTTCGAACGTATAGCAGGTTTAGGGCATGCCAGTTTAAAAAGCGCAGGTAACACTTGGGGACTACATTATGTGTTTGCCAAACCCAAGTTGGCTTTGAGCAACGCACAGCTTTTAAAATTTGTGGGGCAGTATCGAGGTAACGAATTTAATGGTTTAGTGGATGTGTTGTTAGACAAAGGGCAACTTCAGATTCAAATAGACGGCAAAAGACATCCATTGTTTGCTAATACACAGCTTCAGTTTTATCAAGAAGGAGAGTTTCTAATTGCCAGTTTCGACTCTGCTGTTAGGCCAGAAAAAATGATAATTGAAAAGTTTTTTGGTGCTGAGAGCTTTTCTCGAATTGAGAAATAGCAGGGTTAAAGTGACTAGGCCTTAAAACAGACAAAAGCCAGGCACCTTAGAAAGGGTAAATTATCTGGGCTGAAAACCACCTCCCAATAAATGAAAATCTCTTGGTGTAATAGATCTAAGTCTGACGGGTAAAATGTGCCATTTGGAACCAGTCGATGAAATGTTGTTCATAACTCACAATTGGCACAGTCAGTGCCTATAATTTAATACCTTCCTTGGCCACTTAGATGATTTACTTAGGTTTGCTCAGCGCTTCTTTCAGCGGCTCTAGGTGTGATTCATAATTGCGCCATTGTTCAAGACCATTTTGATAAATGGGTTGGCGAACTTGCTCAGAACTGGGTGTGCGAACCGCGCGTTTGTTACTGTGAAAATCAATACAATTCTGCTCAAAAGGAAGGCCACAATAGTCCAATATACGGCGAACTTGAGTCTCCAAATCCGCAACGACATCCTCATACTGTACCCGTAAAATCTTGCCTGGTAATGCTTTGTCCCAATGATCCATGATCTCAACATAACTACGATAATAGTGTCCAATATCAGCAAGATCATAGGAGAATTGTTGGCCTTCACCGAACAACTGTTTAAATCCGCTAAAACAACAAGACATAGGATGGCGTCTTGCATCGATGATCTTGGCATGAGGTAGCATGAGATGGATAAGGGCGATATGTCGGAAGTTATTCGGCATTTTGTCAATGAAAAACATGGCTCCTTGGCGATGCTGCTGAGTTTCTTCAATATAAAGTTCGCCCATTTTAGTCAGTTCATTAGCCGTTATTTTGTTAAGAATGCCGGGATATCGGGGGGTATCTTGCTTGATTTGTCGACCATTCAAGCGATGCGCTAAACCTATGACATTAGCCAATTCCATCGTCCCATCAACTTGCGAGTGTGATGATAGAATTTGCTCTAAAAGTGTTGAGCCGGCTCGTGGCAGCCCTACAATAAATATAGGGTCGGGGGCAGGGCAACCCGCTTGTTTATTGCGTTCAAAAAAGGCCGCATCAAAATCGTGTTTTTGGACATCAAAGGATATATCTAGGGGTTTACTATCATATCGGTCCTGCTCGCTTTTCAGTTTGTTGCCACGATCATAAAAAGAGAATGCTTCGTCAAATTGCTCGCTATCTTCTAGGTCTTTACCGAGGGCAAAGCAGAAGTGAATTTTATCGTTTATTGCTGTTGTAGAGCTTGCTTCTTGATCGCGCATTTGCTGACGTTCATCAGATGTAAATCGATACGTTTTAAGATTGGCTAAACTCCAAAACGCATCCCCAAAATCAGGTTTGATGTGATAGCTCTTACGGTACGCTTTAATAGCGTCATCTAAACGGCCCATGGTTTTTAATGCATGGCCAAGTGTTAGGTGTATTGAATAATTGTCTGGGTTGACATGCAGAACACTCTCAAAGGTATTGATAGCCGCTGCGAAATCCCCTGTCGCTTGTTGGGCATTGCCGAGGCCAATTTTTAAATTTGAATTGTCGGGATCTGCATCTTGTAGTAATTTTGCTTGTTCTAATGCTTTCTGAAATTTTTGGCGTTTATGCAGAACATTAACATAGTCCAGACGGGCTCTTTTATAGTTTGGCTCAAATTCAAGGCAGCTTGCTAATAAGAATTCAGCGTCGTCAAAGATTTGAAACTTTGTACCTAATTCAGCCAGTAGCCTCATAGCTTCTGGTTGATGGGGATTGTCTTTGAGAAAGTGACGGCACAGCCGCTCTGCGCGGTGAAATTGCTTTTGATATATTAGGCTCGAAACGGAGACTAACGCAGGGGGCAGACTAGAGAGCCAATCAACATGTTTTTTGGCTTCCTGACGGTTTGAATAGTCAGGCTCGTCAGCCAGCACACGCCAACTTCCAAATAATGCTGGGTTCAAGCCGACCGCTTTTTCAAACGCAACTATGGCTTCTCGGGTCTCTCCTAAAGCTTTGTGTATAAAACCTTGCTCTTGATGTGCTCTGCCGTGATCGGGTACTTTAACCAAAACTTGCTCAAGATTATCCATGGATTGAGTATATTTTTGTTGTTTACGCTGGCAGACTGCAAGACAATAAATACCTTCAATATGACCCGGATTTTGGGTAAGCATATTATTAAGGTTTTCAGATGCTTCGCTTAAGTGGCCTTTATTAATCAATAATTGACACTGTTTAATTACTTGTTCAGGTTGAGAGTTTTTTAATTGTTCTGGCAAAATAATGTCTCAGTAAATATCAGCATATACTTGATATTGTATATAGAGCTCCAAAAATAAAAAGGGTCGGCGTTATTAAACGCCGACCCTTTCATGCTTCAAGATAATTAAATATCACTTAAAATGTTAATAAGCAAAGCTCACTCTAACACCGACAGTACGAGGTCGTGTTGGAGAAACTCTGAAAACATTATCAGCAGAACCCGCTGCAACTTGCCCCAGAGAGTCGGTTGCATTGTCAATAAAGAAGGTGGCTCTCCAGTCATTTTTTGAAATGCCGGCTGACAGGTTGAGCTGATTATAAGATGGCAACTCAACACGACCAGCAGCGGCAAGGCTATTAAACCGCGAATCCACCCACTTGTATACGCCTTGGTAAACAACACCAAATTCACCTATTTGTTGGTAAAAACGTGCCCCAATGACTGCTTCTAACTCTGGTGCATAGGGAAGACTTGAGCCTACAGGTGCAATATTTACAAGCGTCTCTGGGATCTCAGTCAACTCTGAGTCAATATAACTAAATGAACCAAAAACATCTAAGTAGTCGTTTGCCGCCCAATCAAGTTCAAACTCAAGACCATTGATTTCTGCCGTTCCAACATTATCAAAAAATGAGGTGTTGGCTATAGAGAAGTCTAGTATGCCTTGCTGAAGGTCACTGAAGTCAACATTATATATGGCGCCGTTAAAACGCAAAGAATTATCTAGCCAAGTTGTTTTCCAGCCAAATTCAAGACTCACCACATCATCAGTATCAAAGGTGGCAGGAATTCCACCAATGCCAGCTGCACGGTTGAATCCGCCGCCTCGGAAACCTTCAGAATAGGTGCCATAAAACATCGCGTCAGCATTCATTTCCCAACGAATATTTCCTTTGAAAATGGTGCCTGACAATGTTGCGGGGCTTAAACCTTCCAGTCTTGCATCCACATTTGATCCACCATTAGCTTCAGGGCCGGCAGCCCGTTGTCCGAATGACGATTGTCCCATCAAGCCTATATCAATCTCGTAGCGACGTGCACCAACGGTGACGGTCACATCGTCAGTCACATCGTAAGCCAGTTCACCAAATATCGATATCTCTTCACGATCTGATTGAAAATCATTGACGAATGTGACGCCTGGTGGGCGAGCACTGCCATCTGTATTAGTAAACGCGTCCGGTATGGGGAAGTTTGGTGAGAAACCAGCTTCAATAGACCCAGCATAGGTGAAGTCGGTTAAAAAGTTGAGTTGCTGATCATCATAGAACACACCACCAATTGCACGAAAACGGTCATCAGCATTGGTTGCGAAACGAATTTCGTGAACACTACGTTCCGTTGAAAATTGTTCAGATGTGGTCATGACAGGACTAAAACATTCATCATAAGCTGGGTAGGTACAAATGTAGTAAGGAACGTAGGGGCCGACATTAACATAACCGGTATAGTCGCTTTGACCTTGAAACGTTCTGTCTGTGAACGAGCCGTTGTAGATCACTTCAAGCCCGCTAAGCATCCCATTGACTGTCCATTGCGTGAGGTTTACCTCATCATCACCTTTGGTGGGTGAAAAGGTCGCGACATTTAAGTCACCTTCGTCACTGATAGTCGGGTCATATTCAAAAGAACCTTCAGTATCAAGCTGTTGGCTTGTATGTTGAAGTAACACGTCCCAGTCATCATTGATTTGCCATAATGCGCTAAATCTCATACCTCTGTGAGTCGCTTCATTGTAATCATCTTCCACAAACGTGGAGTTACTGACTTCCTGTCGAATCGCAGGAACACGTCCGCCCAATCCTGGATTTGTCAGTGGTAAGCTATTCGTGGCAAGCACATTATCAATAAATCCGCCATCAGTAGAACTATAACCGGCAACCCGCAGAGCAAATGTGTCCTCAATAATGGGTATATTAACAAACCCCTCAGATTTATTGCTCATGCCGCCATTTTTAGTGGAAGACATACCTATCTCACCACCTGCGCTGAATCGATCTAATTCTGGTTTATTAGTGATAAGACGCACAGTACCCGCCTGCGAACTGGCCCCAAATAATGTGCCTTGGGGGCCTTTTAATACTTCAACGCGTTGCAAGTCAACTGCATATAAATCTATATTACGACCAGGTGTGGTAATCGGTGCTTCGTCAAGATAAAAGGCGACACTTGGCTCGCCGCCTATTCCGGAAATCCTCACTGCGGCACGACCTGCTGATACCCCTCGGATATAGGTTTCCTGTTTTCCCGGTCCTTGACCATCAGAGGTGACACCTGGAAGAAATGCGATGTAATCTTCAAAACTGTCTATGCCTAGTTGTTGAAGTTTGTCACCACTTATCGCTTGTACAGCGATTGGCACAACCTGTTGATTCTCTGATCGACGGGTTGAAGTAATCACTATTTTCTCGAGCTGGCGTTCGCTCTTCGCTTCTTTTTCTTCGAGCGTACTTTTTTCCTGAGCTTGAACAGCGCCATTGCCCAATGCGAGAGCGATTGCCATGGTGAGTGCTGTTTTAACGGGTCGGTTTGTCTGATACATGTGTATTCTCTTATGTTGTTTTTTTTCTATTTTAGTCAGCTTGCACTGATCAAAGTCAATTATTATGTCGGTTCTAAAGCAAAGCGATTATCAATAATTACATTTCCCCCTTTCAGCGAAGGCCCTCAAGGATGATTCGAAAACGTCAGTAGCCTCGAAAATATCTGTTGCATCCCTTCATTTCTCAGTAATTATGACAAGATATTATACGACAATTTTTGAACGATTATAGGGTATAAGACACCCAAACAGTCATTGTAAGCTAACAATGACTGTTTGGGTGTGTTCACATTTGAGATTTATTGTTTTGAATTTATCAGTAATTTATTTCACTGACTATTTTTACTTTAAACATAGACACTAGTAGCGCTAAAAGTCTAGGTATGTTTTTACGTCTTAATATTTATAACTGCATGAATTTTAAAATAAATTTATTAAATGGATCCAGTCTTCTATAATCAATGTTTTGTTCGTTGACCTAGCTTTCTCCCATAAATGATAGTTAGATATAAATGGTGCTAAAAATAAAGCCGTTTTTAATTGAACAAGTAGAGTCAGATTATCTCGTTCAAAAAGGATTTAAACAGGAAAGCAGCGATTTATCAGTTGCTACTTATAGGGACAGTAAAGTGGTTCGACTTTAAAAAATTAATGTGTAATAAGAAATCTTTTTGAAGGACTACCTCTTTAATCGCTTTATTTCTAAGGACTCACTTATACTGGCAGTGATAGAACTGTGTAGATCTTACGCTGGTGAGTCGACACATTTCCAATGTGTCTTTGCTCTATTGGTGCTAATGGTTTAGGAAAAGCCACCACTGTTCAAGCTATATGCCGGTTGATTGAATGGAACCAATACGAAATTTCTATTGATAATACCGATACCTGTTTGTCCTCATCTTTTATAAA